>Ga0187893_10000824_pt1 | contig 78462 bp, 72 predicted proteins | sample MA1701074metaG_FD_139574 | JGI IMG/M metagenome (GOLD analysis project Ga0187893, IMG submission 139574) | White microbial mat communities from a basaltic lava cave in the Kipuka Kanohina Cave System on the Island of Hawaii, USA - MA170107-4 metaG ...
CAAGCCATTCACGTCGCGCGTCGTGCTCAGTGACGGCGGCGTGTATGACAATCTCGGACTCGAAACGGCGTGGAAGCGACACCTAACGGTGCTCGTCAGCGACGGCGGCGGGAGGCTCGAGGCGGAAGCAGAACCCAAGAGTGACAGGGCGCGTCACTCGTTTCGCGTGTTGAATGTGATCGATAGCCAGGTGCGCGCCCTGCGGAAGCGACAAGTGATCGATTCGTTCAAGTCCGGCGTGCGGCAGGGCGTGTATTGGGGAATTCGCACGCACATCCGTGACTACGGGCTTGCAGATCCCATCGACTGTTCCGTTGAGCGTTGCGCGCAACTCGCGGCCACTCCGACGCGACTCAAGCGACTGGACGACAACGTGCAGGAGCGCTTAATCAACTGGGGCTACGCCGTTTCGGACGCCGCATTGAGGCGCCATGTCGCAGCATCGCTAAGCAAGCCGGCCAGCCTTCCTTACCCAACAGCGGGGATCTGAGCACATGCCCGTACGGCGGGAATCTGACGACGTCACTTCGCGGGAGCTTGTTGAAGCCGTTCTTCTCGGCCCCACCAGCGATCGACGCAAACTGCAGGACTCACCGATCCTCGGCGATGTGTGGGCCGCCTTCGCCGCCGAGCCGACCAAACAGATTGAGTTGCTCATAACGCCGTACAAGGACACGCGCTCCGGACCGGTCGCGTTATTGATCGGCGATGCACTGGATAAAGCAGACGAAAGGGAACCTAACGATCCATCAGCTGGTGTCGCGTACTTACAGGGGTTTGTCGCAGCGCGGCTCTACTTCCGCGAATTAGCGCGCGTTGTGTTGCCGCTGACTTCCTGGTGGCGGCAGGGGCATGTTCACAAGCGGTTAAAGGGAATCAAAGCCAGCGCGCTCGAGGCCGTGATCTCCGCGATCCTCGAATGGGGCAAAGCAAAACCGGACAAGCGCGCAGCCATGACCGACAGATTCGAACGTTTGTCTGCGCTGGGACGCTTTGTCTCGGTGGCGGGTCTTATTCTCTGGGCAAGCTCGCGCAAGCGTCGAACAACACTGCCCCCAGGTGGCATTGGTCCAGCGCTGAGGCAGATCAAGAGCGCGGGCGAGGTTGTCGCAGAACTCAATGATCTGCTCAAAGACTTTGATGCCGAGGCGGAAGAAATGCAGCGTCTCGCCAAGGAGATTGGAAAGGAACCGCTCGTTTGGCTGGTGTCGCTGAATCGGAAGGCCCTGCCGGCGCTCGGTAGGTCAGTCCCAGCGGTCAAGGGTGATGCCGCGCGAACGTTGTTCAAGGTCGACTGTTCCGAGATTCGATGGGCCGTTCTCGACTCAGGCATAGACGGCGATCACCCTGCTTTTCTCGACGCAAAGAAGGAACCGCGCGTGCTAGAGGCCTTCGATTTCACGAACGTGCGCGAGGTCCTGAGCCTCGACAACCGCAAAACGGACACGGACAGATTCCGTGAGCGAGTGAAAAGGCTCCGCGAGGGCCGCGAAGATCGCCTCCCGGCGGCACAGGTCGCTGAAATCCTCAAGGAGCTGGGGGACGATGCCGGCAAGAAACGACCAATCAACTGGGAACTCGTTAGGCCCATCATCGAGATCGATCGCGGAGAACGGCCGCGTGGCGGACACGGCACACACGTCGCAGGCATCATTGGCGCGAGCGGCAAGGCGGCCAAGGATGCCGATCCCGAGAGCGATTGCGTCGATGGCATGTGCCCCGACATCAAGCTCTATGACTTTCGTGTTCTGGCGAAGACCCTCGCGGAGACCGAATTCGCCATCATCGCCGCGCTCCAGTTCGTGCGGCACCTCAATCAGCGAAACAACTTCATAACGATTCACGGCGCGAATCTGAGCCTCTCGATTCCGCATGACGTACGCAACTGGGCCTGCGGCCGAACACCGATTTGCGACGAATGCGAACGTTTGGTTTCCAGCGGCGTCGTGGTCGTCGCGGCAGCCGGAAACCTCGGGCACCATACGTTCGAGACGAAGGAGGGCTCCTACGAGGGGTACGCGGCATTCAGCATTACCGATCCCGGGAACGCAGCCAAGGTCATAACCGTTGGCGCGACGCACCGATTCTGGCCGCACACATACGGCGTGAGCTTTTTCTCCAGCCGTGGACCGACGGGAGACGGTCGACTCAAACCCGATCTCGTCGCGCCCGGCGAGCGGATTCAATCCACGCTACCCTCGTTAGGCTGGGGCCCGCTCGACGGAACGAGCATGGCCGCTCCGCACGTCAGCGGCGCCGCCGCGATGCTGATGGCGCGTTATTCGGAGCTGGTGAGCCAGCCGGAGAAGATCAAGCAAATCCTCTGTGAAAGCGCCACAGACCTCGGCCGCGAACGGACCTTCCAAGGTTACGGTATGCTGGACGTCTTACGCGCTTTCCAACGCATCTAGAACGGACCAACAATGATATTCAGCCTCGATGTGCGACGCGCGCGAAAAGGTGACTGCCTTCTGCTGCACTATGGAACGAAGAACGATCCTGGACTGGTTCTCATCGACGGCGGGCCGTCGAAAGTGTACAAGCCCTTTCTGAAGCCGCGCCTAACGACAATTCGCCAGAAGCGCAATATCCCTCCGCAAGATGCGCTGCCGGTCAATCTGCTCATGGTCAGTCATATCGACGATGACCACATCAAGGGCATCCTCGAGCTCACCACAGAGCTTGTCGAGGCAACGAAAGAACTGAAGCCCATCTCTGTGGACATCCAGGGCCTGTGGCACAACTCGTTCGACAAAATCATCGGGAACTCTCCCAAGGAGCTGCTTGCGTCGGTCACAGCGTCATTCGGAGCTGCAGCGCTGAGCGATGAACCGGATGCCGACGGCATTGCGCCGGAGACTGCCATGGTGTTGGCCAGCGTGGCGCAGGGCTTTCAGCTACGCGACGATGCGAAGGTGCTGGAGCTCGACGTCAATGACGCAGTGGGTGGCAAGCTGCTCCTCGCGACGGCCAAGTCAAAAGCGCTCGATATGGACAAGGGGCTCACGTTCACGATCGCCGGTCCGATGCAAGCTGAAGTCAAAAAGCTTCAAGAAGAGCACGACAAGTTTCTCAAAGCGAAGAAGAAGGCGAAAAAGAAACCGACGTCAGCCCTTGCGGCGTTTAGCGACGAATCCGTGGCGAACCTCTCGAGCATCGTGGTGCTCGCAAAGGTCGGGCAGAAGAGCATGTTGCTCACGGGCGACGCACGCGGCGACAAGATTTTGCAGGGCCTGGAGCTCACCGGCTTGGTCAAGAAGGGCGGCAAGCTGCACGTGGATATTCTCAAGGGCCCGCACCATGGAAGCGATCGCAACGTCGAGCCGGTTTTCTTTCGCCGTATTACAGCCGACCATTACGTCTTCTCAGGGAACGGCGAACATGGAAACCCTGAGCGAGAAACCTTGCAGATGGTGCTGGACGAGCGCGCCGAGGATAGCTACAAGGTTCACCTAACGTATCCGATCGACGAGATCGACGTCGGACGCAAAGCCGATTGGGAGAAGGAGCAAGCGAAGGAGAAGGCCAAGAAAAAGAAGAAGCCGGCGACGAAGGTCCGGCCGAACTGGAACCCGAAGAAGCACAGCCTCGCGGCACTTCTTGAAGACAATCCGGCTTTCGCCGATAAGGTCGTCATCGTTTCCGATACAGACCCACACGTAATCGATCTGCTCGACAAACTCGGCTTCTAAGGCACTGCGCTCGTTAGGTTCGTCGGCCCGGGATCGGGAGATTCCCGTCGCGGAGAAACGTCTCGCGCAGAAACGAGAACAGTTCGCGGCCGAAATAGTCGCGCTTCACTAGCTCCACGAGACCTTTGGACGCGGTGCACTGCCAATTCTCGAACTCGCGCGGCTTCGATCGCCCAAACACGGCAGGCGCAAACGCGCCGACGTTCGTGCCGCCGAACGGGTCTCTAGCCGAGGGATAACGAAAGAGCTCCACGCCCGCTTCGCGCATCGCGCGGCCGAGCGGCTGCGTCTCCGAATAGCTGACCGGGGACGCAATCGTCGCGCGATGCGCAGCAAATGGCGCTGCCGCCAGATCGACAGCGTGGGCCGAGCGCGCGCTCGATCGGAACGCGGTGAGCATGGTGGTCACGGTTCCCAGATCCGCTCGCGTTCCTTCAAGGAACACGAGTCGATAGTACGCGACCTCGGCGAACATCGCCTCACGCGACTCGGCACCGTACCAGATCCCGCGTTCGTGCCGCGCGCCAAATCGCGAACCCCAGCCGAGCGGCGGATAGCGAAATGGGGTGGCGAGCAGATAGTGCAACTTCCCACTCGTAAGGTCCGGCGGTTTGGCGCGATCGATCAGCTCCTCGAGCAGCGCCTGCTCTTGTGCGGTCGAGACGAGCTTGCGCGTCGACAGCTCATGCTGCGCCTCGACGGCACGCCACGGCGCGAGCCGCAGCGCGCGGATCTCAGAGACGCCCGCGCATTGCGTCCAGATACTGGACGACATCGACTAACCCCTCCACGGTCCGCATGCGCTCGGCGGGTACGCCGCGTAAATGGTCGTTGTCGGCGTGTAGCCATTGCCGGGCTTTGCCGTCGTCCCCGCCGACCAGTGCGTCGAGCGAGCGATAGACCCTGATGAAGAGGAGGGCTAGCTCGCCCTCTTTCGACTCCGGGTCCAGACTGCGCGCGTGTTGCAGGCGCGAGACGGAGGCTTCGCTCGAGCCAAGCACGGCGGCGAGCTGTCGGTTGCGCAAGCCGAGGCGCTCGGCGGCCGACAGTACTGCTCGGGCGAGGACCGGACCGGTCTCGAGCCGAGGGATCGATGGGCGAATGGGCGATGCCACAGATGCAAGAATACATTCCATTTCTTGCAATTGCAAGATCCACTGCCGACGTTAACTGTGGAGCCCGCCTATTCGGACTTGTGTCAGACCTTCGCGCGCAGCGGGAGCAGGATTTCGCGGCCAGTCTTCGCCGATTCGTAGATGCCGAGGATGATCTCGAGCGATTTGCGGCCGCTGCGGCCGTCGGTGTCCGGACGCGCCTCGCCGCGCAGCACAGCAAGCACGTTGCGATAGTACGCCTCGTGCCCGAAGCCGTACACGTTAGGCGGGCTCGTGGCGGCCAGTTCGATCCGCTTGTCGTCGTCGTCGTAGTCGGCGAACTGCCAGTGCTCCACGCGGTTCACCGCCGTGCCGGCGATCTTGACCGTGCCGTGCTCACCGAGAATCGTGATCGAGCCTTCGAGGTTCTTGGGGTACGTCAGCATCGTCACTTCGATAACGCCTAACGCGCCGGAGCGGAACTTCAGGATCGCCACGCCGGTGTCCTCCGCTTCGATCTTGCGCGCCAGCGTCGCCGTCTTGGCCAGCACCGACTCGACAGGGCCGACGAGCCACTGAATGAGATCGACGTAGTGCGACGCCTGATTCATGAAGGCGCCGCCGTCGAACTCCCACGTCCCGCGCCAGGGCGCCTGGTCGTAGTACTCCTGCGGCCGAGCCCAGCGCACCGTCGTATTCGCCATATAAATGCGCCCGAAGCGCCCCCGGTCGATCGCGCGCTTGAGCAATTGAATCGCCGGATTCAAGCGATTCTGCTTGACGACAAACAGCCTAACGCCGGCGTCATCGCACGCCTGAACCAACTCGTCCGCCGCCGAGAGCGAGATGGCCATGGGCTTTTCACAGACCACGTGCTTCTTCGCCTTCGCCGCCAGGATTCCGTGCTGCGCGTGTAGCCCGGACGGCGTACAGATCGCCACGATGTCGCACTGTGCTTCGGCGAGCATCTTTTCATACGACGTGAAGCGCGGAACGCCGTACTGCTCGCCTGCGGCCTTGGCGCGCTCAGGAAGGATGTCGCAGACAGCCGTTAGGCGCAGCGCCGAAATCTTGCTGAGTGCCTCGAAGTGCGTCCCCGCGATGCGCCCGCAGCCGACCAGCGCCACGCGAAACTCGCTCGGGCTGCTCACGCGGCCTCGGGAACGAGAAGGCCGTTGCGCAGTGTGTATTCCCGCCCGCACGCCGTGCACGTGAGCCGGCCATTGTCGGACGGCGCCGGGAGCCTAACGCCACAGCGGCACATCCATCCAATCTGCCTGGCCGGCACACCGGCGACTAATGCGTAGGGCTTTACGTCACGAGTGATGACAGCACCGGCGCCCACAAAGGCATATTCGCCTAACGTCACACCGCAGACGACAGTCGCGTTGGCGCCGATCGACGCGCCGCGCTTGACGAGCGTCTTCATGTACTCGTTCTTGCGCGGGACTTCGCTGCGTGGGTTCATGACGTTGGTGAACACCATCGATGGCCCGCAGAAGACGTCGTCTTCCAGCTCGACTCCCTCGTAGATCGACACGTTGTTCTGGATCTTGCAATTGTTCCCGATCCTGGTTCCGGGCATCACGACGACGTTTTGTCCCAGATTGCAACGCGCGCCGATCACCGCGCCGGCCATGATGTGGGAGAAGTGCCAGATCTTGGTGTCCTCGCCCACCACGGCTCCCTCGTCCAGATACGACGATTCATGCACGAAGGCGTTCACTGCGCGGCTCTCTCGGCCTCGTGTTCAACGGCCGCCAGCTCCGCGTGCCAATCCTGCAGCGCCTTCACGGCCGGCTTCCTGGAGCGCAACGCAAGAATCGCATCCGACGCCGCGCGCGCCGCCGAGAGCGTGGTCGTATACGAGATGCGGCTCGAAATCGCCGTCTGACGCATGGAATAGTCGTCCGCCTGCGCATGCTTGCCTAACGGCGTGTTGATCAAGAGCTGCACTTCTCCATTCAGCATGAGATCCGTCACGTTCGGCCGCCCTTCGTGAATCTTGCGCACGACCTTGGTAGGGATGCCGCGCGCGCGCAGGTAGCGAGCCGTCCCCTCGGTCGCGTACAGCGTAAAGCCCATCTCGTGAAAGCGTCCCGCGATCGGCACCACGCCCGTCTTATCCGAGTCGTTCACCGAGACGAAGATCGCTCCTTCGATTGGAAGCTGATTGTCCGCGGCTAGCTGCGCCTTGGCGAACGCGCTTCCGAACGACGTCGCGATACCCATGACTTCGCCGGTGGAGCGCATCTCGGGCCCGAGCACGGGATCGAACTCGCGGAACTTGTTGAACGGGAAGACCGCCTCTTTTACCGAGACGAAGCCGGGATGGATCTCCTCGGTGAATCCGAGGTCGGCGAGCGTCTCGCCGAGCATAACGCGAGCGGCGTGCGACGCCAGCGGGACACCGATGGCCTTGGACACGAACGGAATCGTGCGACTCGCCCTCGGATTTACCTCGAGGACGTGCACGACACCGAACTTGACGGCGTATTGTACGTTGATGAGACCGACCACGCCTAACGCCTTCGCCAAAGCGATCGTGTGCTCCTTCATCGTGGCGATGGCCGACTCGGTGATGAGGTAAGGCGGCAGCACACACGCCGAATCGCCCGAGTGGATTCCGGCGTCTTCGATGTGCTGCATCACGCCGCCGATCACGACATCTTTGCCGTCGCACAGCGCGTCGACGTCCGCCTCGAACGCATCCTCGAGGAATGAATCGATGAGAACGGGCCGTTCTTCGCTCACGCGCGCGGCGTGCTCGAAGTACTCCCGCAGCGTCGGCTCGTCGTACACAATCTGCATCGCGCGCCCGCCTAACACATATGACGGCCGCACAAGCACCGGATATCCGATGCGCGTTGCGACGACGACGGCCTCATCCACACTCGTCGCCGTCCCATTGTCAGGCTGTTTGATGCCGAGATCGCGCGCAATCTTCTCGAAGCGCTGGCGATCCTCAGCGATGTCGATCGCGTCCGGCGACGTTCCCAGCACTGTCACGCCAGCTGCTTCCAGCGGGCGCGTGAGCTTGAGCGGAGTCTGCCCGCCAAGTTGCACGATCACGCCTAACGGCTGTTCGCGCTGGACGATCTCGAGCACGTCCTCGAGCGTCAGCGGCTCGAAGTACAACTTGTCCGAGATGTCGTAGTCCGTAGAGACCGTCTCCGGGTTCGAGTTGATCATGATCGCCTCGTACCCCTGCTCCCTGAGTGCCATCACCGCGCGCACGCAGCAGTAGTCGAACTCGACCCCCTGCCCTATTCGATTGGGGCCGCTGCCGAGGATCACAACCGACTTGCGACCGGTCTGCGGCGCCTCGGTCTCGTCGTCGTAGCAGCTGTAGAGGTACGGCGTGCTTGAGGGAAACTCGCCGGCGCAGGTATCGACCATCTTGTACGCGGGCCGGAGCCCAAGTGACCAGCGATGCTCGCGCACAGCGGATTCGGTTTCGCCGCGCAGGAGAGCGAGCTGGCGATCGGAGAAGCCCATGCGCTTCATCGTGCGCATCTCGTCGGCACTGACAGACTTCAGGCCCTCGTACCATGACTCGGCGTCGACGAGCTCGCGCATCTGCGAGAGGAACCAGGGATCGATGCTGGTCAGCTCATACTGCTCGTCGATGCTCAAGCCGATCTGCATGGCCCGCTTGATCTGGAAGATGCGTTCCGGCGTTGGCTGGCGCAGAGCGCCGCGCAACCCTTCGATGCTCTCGTCAGGCAGGCGGTCGTCCTGAAAGCGATCCGCGGTGACCCAGCCGGAGCGTCCGTTTTCCAGTGCGCGGAGACCCTTTTGGAATGCCTCCTTGAACGTGCGCCCGATCGCCATCGACTCACCGACGGACTTCATTTGCGTCGTCAGGCGAGGATCAGCTTTGGCAAACTTCTCGAAGGCGAAGCGCGGGCACTTCACAACGACGTAGTCCAGCACGGGTTCGAACGATGCCGGCGTCGTCTTGGTGATGTCGTTGGTGATCTCGTCCAGGCGGTATCCTACTGCCAGCTTGGCCCCGATGCGCGCGATCGGAAATCCCGTCGCCTTGGACGCCAGCGCCGACGAGCGCGAGACACGCGGATTCATCTCGATCACGACCATATCGCCGTCGCGCGGATTGATCGCGAACTGAATGTTGCAGCCGCCAGCCTCGACGCCGATCTCGCGGATCACGGCGCAGGCCGCGTCGCGCATGACCTGATACTCGCGGTCCGTGAGCGTCATCGCAGGCGCCACCGTGATTGAATCGCCCGTGTGGATTCCCATCGGATCCAGATTCTCGATGGAGCAGACGATCACAACATTGTCGGCGAAGTCGCGCATCACCTCCAGCTCGAACTCCTTCCAGCCTAACAACGACCGCTCGACGAGCACCTGGTGCACGGGCGACTCAGCCAGCCCGCGCTTGACGATGTCTTCGAACTCCTCGCGGTTGTACGCCACACCACCGCCGGAGCCGCCTAACGTGAATGACGGACGGATGATCGCCGGATATCCGGTCTCCTCGGCGATCTCCAGCGCCTCGGCGAGTGACGTCGCGGTGCGCCCTTCCGGGCACTTGAGGCCGATGCGCTTCATCGCGTCGGCGAATTCCTTGCGGTCCTCGGCCACTTTGATCGCGCGAGCCTTGGCACCGATCAGTTCCACGCCGTACTTCGACAAAACGCCGTTCTCCGAAAGCGCCATCGCTGCGTTCAGCGCCGTCTGCCCGCCCATCGTGGGAAGCAGCGCGTCGGGACGCTCCTGCGCGATGATGAGTTCGAGGTAGTCAGGCGTGACAGGCTCGATGTACGTGCGCTGCGCGATCTCCGGGTCGGTCATGATTGTCGCCGGATTCGAGTTCACGAGGATGACCTCGAACCCTTCTTCGCGCAGCGCGCGCGCGGCTTGCGTCCCGGAATAGTCGAATTCAGCCGCCTGCCCGATCACGATCGGGCCCGAGCCAATCACGAGGATGCGGTGGATATCTGTGCGGCGCGGCATGCGTAGGCGTTAGGCGTCTTGTCGTGCGGCAGGCTTGGGCGCGCGCGCGGCGCGCGCGAGCTCCGCCTCCACCATCATCGTGACCAGCTGGTCGAACGCAGTACGCGGCGCCCAACCAAGTTGCTCACGGGCGCGCGTTGGGTCGGCGACCAGCACGCGATCGTCCGAGCGACGTATCAGACGCTCATCGACGGTCACGTGCGGGCGATAATCTAGCGCCGCGACCTTGAAAGCTCGCTCGCAAAACTCACGCACGCTGTGGGTCAGACCCGTGCCGATCACGTAGTCCGTCGGCGACGCAGCCTGCAGGGCGCGCCACATCGCCTCGACGTAGTCGCCGGCAAACCCCCAATCACGCCGTGCATCGAGGCTGCCGAGCGTGAGCGGCGTGCTGTCGCCACCGGCGATGCGCGAGACCGCGACGGCGATCTTGCGCGTGACGAACGCAGCGCCGCGGCGCGGGCTCTCGTGATTGAAAAGGATCGCGCCGACGCCATACATGCCGTGCACGTCGCGGTACTGCGCGGTGAGCGAGTGCGCAAAAGCCTTGGCGGCGCCGTATGGCTCCAGCGGCCGGAACGGCGTGGACTCGCGCTGCGGCGTCTCAACGGGATCGCCATACATGGCGCTGGAACTCGCGACGAGGATCCTCGCGCGTGGCGCGGCACGCTTCGCTGCTTCGAGCAGTCGCAAGGTGCCGAGTGCGATGTTCTCGGCCGTTTCGATCGGTCGCTCCCAGGAACGCGGGACGACGCTCTGCGCCGCCAGATGATAGATCTCGTCCGGCGGCGACGGCATGGCAGCGAGCACACGGTCTGCCCAATCAGCTTCAGTGGGGTCGCCGGGCAAAATCGTTAGGCGGCTGCCGATGGCGCGCAGATTCTCGTCTTGCGCCGCAGCTGGACCACGGCGCGACGTTCCCACCACGCTGTAGCCCTTACTCAGCAGCAGCTCGGCGAGGTACGAGCCGTCCTGGCCCGTGATCCCGGTGATCAGCGCGGTAAGGATACAAAAAAGGGAGCGCCGTGAGCGCTCCCCCTCGTTGCCTGGTTGCGACGGCAGCTACGCACGTTAGGCGACGGCCGCCTTGCCGCGGGGCGCACGCCGCACCTTGCCGGCGTGGATGCAGCGCGTGCACACTCTAACACGAACTGTCTTTCCTTCATGCACAACGCGCACGACCTGCAGATTCGGTTTGAAGACGCGGCGGGTCTTGTTGTTCGCGTGCGAAACGTTGTTGCCGAAGGCGACGCCCTTGTGGCAGACGTAGCAGCGGCTGCGATTGATCATCACGGTCTACTCCGGCATCAACTCGATGCGAGCCATCTCGGCACCATCGCCCTTGCGTGCGCGCGTCTTGAGGATGCGCGTATAGCCGCCCGGACGCTTGAGATAGCGCGGACCGATGTCCTTGAAAAGTTTGTCGGCCGCATCGCGTTTTTGAATATGACGCGACGCCAGGCGACGGTCGTGCAGCGTGCCTGACTTGGCCTTGGTGATGAGCCGCTCTATGAATGGTCGAAGCTCCTTGGCCTTTGCCTCGGTCGTTTCGATTCCACCGGTCTCGATGAGCGACGTGGCGAGGTTGCGCAGCAGGGCGAGCTTCTGCTCGCTCGTGCGCCTGAGCTGACGGCCGGCTTTACGGTGTCGCATAACGCTATTCCTCTTCGTCGTCCGGAGCTTGGGCGGCGGCGCGGCTGGGCGGCGTTCCCCAGTCGATGATGCGGACGCCTTCGCCGTTCTCCTCGTAGCGCATTCCGAAGTTGAGCCCTTCGCGCTCGAGCAGGTCGGCGATCTCCTGCAGCGACTTCTTGCCGAAGTTCTTGACCTGGAGGATCTGGTTCTCCGTTTGACGGACCAAATCGCCTAACGAGCGGATGTTGGAGTTTTTGAGCGAATTGACGGAGCGGACCGAAAGCTCCAGCGCGTCGATCGGCGTCTTGAAGAGCGACGCCAGGCGCTGTGCGTCCGCATTGCTCCCCTCACCGCCACCGCCAACCGGTGCCGACGAGTGGGAGCCGAACGAAGCGAAGTATTGGAAGTGCGTCTGCGCGAGCGCGGCGGCGTAACTGACCGCTTCTTCGGGCGAGATGGTTCCGTTTGTCTCGACAGTCAGCGTGAGCAGATCGTAGTCGGTGCGCTGACCAACGCGCGTTTCGGCCACCGTGAAGTTCGCGCGGCGCACCGGATTGTAGATCGCGTCGATACGGACGAGATCGACCGGGAGGCCACGATCGACGTCGTGCTGATCGGCCTCGACGTAGCCGCGTCCCTTGTTCACGAACAGCTCGACGTTGATGTCGCGAGCGTCCTGCAGCGTGAAGAGATGATGCTGCGGATTCACGACGCGCGCGGCGGCGTTGAGCTCCGCGTCGCCGGAGAGTACTGGCCCGGCGTCGGACTTGTGGATGCGCAGAACGGCATCGTCAACGTCAGGCGGAAGCGTGAGCACCATCGCCTTGAGGTTGCCGATGATCTGGTGCACGTCTTCAACGACGCCGACGATTGTCTGATGCTCATGCACGACACCGTCGATGCGGAAGCCCCAGACGGCGGCGCCGGGGAGCGACGACAGGAGCATGCGCCGCATGGCGTTGCCCAACGTGTGCCCGTAGCCCCGCTCCAGCGGCTGTAAACGAAACTCGGCCCAGTTCGCGTTGTCATCCTTGCGGTTGACTTCGACGAGTTGCGGCCGAACGAGTCCTTTGAGATCGATTTGTGCCATAGTTGGAAATACCTGCTGGTCCGCTCAGGAGAATCGTCCCTGGCGACGCCCCACCTCGCCCCTAACGCGCGGTAGGCTCGTAACGGAGTTAGGGTCCGGACCGACCACTAGGGGATCGTGGAATAGGAGGATAGATGTTGCGGCCTATCCCCTATCCTCCCATCCCCTATCCTCTATTTGGAGTACAACTCCACGACTAACTGCTCTTGAGCGGCGATGGGTATCGCGGCTCGCTGAGGTCTTTCCAGCATGCGTCCACTGATTGACTCTCTATCAACGGCGAGCCAGGTGGGTGTGGCGCCACGCGCCGCTTGTTCGAGCGACGCGCGCACGGCCACGAAATCGCGCGCGTGCTGCCTAACGCGAACTTCCTCGCCCGGCGTCACCTGATAGCTGGGGACATCGACGAGCCGCTTGTTGACCTCGACGTGGCGATGGCGAATGAGCTGGCGCGCCGCCTTGCGGCTCGACGCAAAACCCATCCGGTACACCATGTTGTCGAGGCGGCTCTCGAGCGCAGCCAACAGGTTGTGCCCAGTGATGCCCGGTAGCGTGGTGACTTTGGTAAACGTGTTGCGGAACTGCTGCTCGGACACGCCATAGATGCGCTTGATCTTCTGCTTCTCACGCAGCTGCTTGGCGTATTCTGACGCCTTACGACGACGCGCCTGATTCTGCCCATGCTGACCGGGCGGATACGGGCGACGCTCGACGGGGCACTTCTCGGTGAAGCACTTCGTTCCTTTCAAGAAGAGCTTCGTCCCTTCGCGGCGGCACTGCTTGCAGCTCGGACCCGTGTAGCGCATGCCTACACTCTCCGACGCTTGGGCGGCCGACAGCCGTTATGCGGAATCGGCGTGACGTCGCGAATCGACTTTACTTGGAGGCCCGCCGTGGCCAGCGCCTGAATGGCGGACTCGCGTCCGCTCCCCGGCCCTTGCACGCGCACGTGCACGCGGCGAACGCCTAACGCGAACGCTTCCTTGGCCGCTTGTTCGGCCGCAACTGTCGCGGCGAACGGCGTCGACTTCTTGGAGCCCTTGAAGCCTGCCTTCCCCGACGTTCCCCACGAGATGGCGTTCCCGGCGGCGTCGGTGATCGTGACGAGCGTGTTGTTGAACGTGGCGTTGATGTGCGCGATGCCTTCCGCGTCGATCACGCGCTTTGCTTTCTTGCCAGTTGCCATAGCCTACTTGGTTACCTTCTTCTTTCCGGCGATGGCGCGCCGCGGTCCCTTCTTCGTGCGCGCATTGGTGTGCGTGCGCTGGCCTCGAACGGGGAGGCCGCGCCGATGTCGATTGCCACGGTACGATCCGATATCCATCAGGCGCTTGATGTTCATCGCCGTCTCAGTGCGCAGCGCGCCTTCGACGCGATGATCTTTTTCGATCGCCTGACGCAAGCGATTGACGTCGGCGTCTGTGAGATCTTTGACGCGCAGCGTGTCGCTCACGCCGGTGGCCGCGAGAATTCGCTGCGCCGTCGGACGACCGATGCCGTAGATATACGTTAGGCCGATCTCGACTTTCTTTTCGCGCGGGAGATCGACGCCTGCGATACGAGCCATGCTACCCCTGCCGTTGTTTGTGCTTGGGGTTTCGCTTACAGAGGATGTAGATCGTGCCCGCGCGACGTACGACTTTGCAGTACTCGCAGATCGGTTGCACGCTGCTGCGGACTTTCACCTAAGCCTCGGGTTCTATAGACAAGCCTCCAACCCTAATAGACTTACGTCATTCCTTCAAGGCTGATTTTTAGTTCGGCGCTGAGGCGCTCCATCGCCTCGACCGGATCAGCTGCACCCGTCACCGCGCGGCCGACTACGACATAGTCCGCACCCGCCCGCGCCGCATCTGCGGGGGTGACTACACGAGCTTGGTCATGGGACGCCCCGTCCGCGAACCGAATTCCGGGGACGACCAGCGCCAGATGCTTCCCTAGTTCCTTACGGACCGCCGCTGCCTCCTGCCCGGAGCAGACGAAGCCGCCGACTCCAGCGTCCACGGCCAGGCGAGCGAGCCGCAGTACCTCCTCCTGGACATCCACCTTTGTCGATCTCCCCCACGAGGCCGCGACCGCGGTCGCATCGAGCGACGTCAGCACAGAGACGGCCACGATCCGACATTCGGGCGTGGCGGCCTCAACCGCAGCCCGAAGCATCGCCATTCCGCCGCTGGCGTGGACCGTAGTCATCGCGACACCCATGTCGGCGGCCGCCGCGACGGCGCTCGCGACTGTGTTGGGGATGTCGTGGAATTTGAGGTCGAGGAAGACGTCGCACTGCTGCGCCCGGATGGCGGAGACGATCTCCGGGCCCGCTCTGGTGAACAGCTCGCTGCCGACTTTGTAGAAACGCGCCGCGCGATCCAAACGCTCGACCAGCGAGAGCGCTGCACCTAACGATTTGACGTCGAGCGCGACGATCGGCGTGACGCTCACGCCGGCCACTCCAGCGTGCCTGTCAGCGCGCTGATCGCGGAAACACCGTGCGCCGCGCACCAGCGCCCAAGCTCGCGCACGATGCGTTCGGGCGTCCGCGGATCGCGCAGCGCGGCCGTTCCAATTCCGACCGCCGCGGCGCCTGCGATGAGGTACTGCAGCGCGTCCTGCGCCGTCGCAACGCCGCCGAGTCCGATGATGGGCGCGCGAGTCGCGCGATACACCTTGGAGGTCGCCAGCACACCGATGGGGAGCAGCCCCGGTCCACTCACGCCTCCGGTGCCGAAGCCTAACGCGGGGCGCCTGTGCTCCACGTCGACGATCAGACCTGGCAGTGTGTTGACGAGCGTGAGTCCGTCCGCGCCGGCATCGAGTGCGGCTTTTGCCGCGCCAACGATGTCCTCCAGCGTCGGCGACAGCTTCACGAACAGCGGCTTCGTTGTCGCGGCGCGCGCGTCGCGCACCAGGCACGAGAGTACAGCGCGATCGGCGCCGAACTCTGTGCCGCCCGCCGAGACATTGGGACAGCTGACGTTCAGTTCGAACGCGTGGGCGGCGGCGGAATCCGACAGACGCTGGACGACGCGCGGAAAGTCATCGGGCGTCTTGCCCACGACGTTCACGATCACGCGCGCGCGTTTCACGTGCTCGGCGAGCCACGGCAGGTGCGTTTCGCGAACGGCTTCGACGCCAGGATTCGCGAGCCCGACGGCGTTGATCATTCCACCGGGGAAATCCGCGACACGAGGGGCCGGCGCGCCGGCGCGTGGCTCGGGGCTCACGGCTTTCGTGACGAGCGCACCTAACGAGTCAAGCCGCATGACATCGGCCAGTTCGTCGCCGTATGCGGCGGTTCCCGAGGCGAGGACGATTGGGTTCTGGAGCGCGAGGCCGGCGACGCTCACGGCGAGCGTCGCGTTCGCCAGCGCGGAGGCCGGGCCGTCGGAGACCGTCACCGGACCGTATCTCCCGCCGTACGGCGGCGCTCGTACGCCGCGAGATAGCCTAACGTGGACTTCGCGATCGCGCTCGCGAGAGCGCGCTGCCCTTTGTCGCTCGCCAGGTAGCGCGCCTCGGCCACATTCGTACCGAATCCGACTTCGACGAGTACAGCAGGGACGAGCGCCGCCACCAGCACGCGGAACCCCGCCTGCTTCACGCCGCGCGACGGTCCCGGGTGCACGTTGCCAAGGCCGTTCTGTACGGCTTCGGCGAGGAGCTGTGACTCGCGCAAGCTCTCGTTCTGCTTCATGTCCTTGAGGATGAAGCTTAGCGCATCGTCGCCGACTGGCAGGGAGTCGACTTCGTACTGGATCGAGGAGTTTTCCATCTCCTCGACGCGTCTCGCATCATCCGTCCGCGCCTCCGATAAGAAGTATGTCTCGAAGCCGCGAGCGCCGGCCGGGTCGCGCCAGCGACGATTCGCCGCATTGATGTGCACCGAGAGGAAGAGGCTCGCGTTGTTCACGTTAGCCATCCGCCCGCGGTCGGCCAACGCAATCAGCGTGTCCTTGGCGCGCGTCATGATCACCTCGACGCCGCTTTGTCTGAGCGCGTCGCGCAGCTTGCGTCCGATCTGCAGCGTGAGGTCGGCCTCGTACACCTTCCAGCGTCCGCGCATCGGTCCGCGCATGCCGCGATCCGGACCGCCGTGACCGGGGTCGATCACTACGATCGGCTTTGCCTTAGCCTTGGCCGGCGGAGGCCTAACGGGTGTCGGCGCGCGCGCCGCTGTGGCGGCGGCTGGGCTCGATGCGATGCGGCGTAGCTCTGCGCGAGAGGCGTCGTACGCCACCCCTGGCGGCGGAGCGAGGCGCGGCAGCACTTCGCTGACGAACGCGATGGGAACGAATAGCTCCGCACCCTGGAGACGCGCTGGCGACGGAAGCGGCGTTACGCGCGTGCCGGCACGCACGAGCGCTGCACCTGGCGAGAGCTCGAGCTGCGCCCCCACGAGCGTCACGAGAAAACGATCGGGTGATGGACGCCGAACGCTGCCTCCAAGGCTCGCGGCCAGGCGGTCGACGCTGACCATCGCAACGTGCTCGATGCGTTCGACCGCGACGCGCGTGTGCTTGTCGGCATCGCGCACCGTGATCGCCGACAGCGTGTCGATCGGCAGCGCCGCCTGCAGCGCGAGGAGATACGAGAGCATCACCGGCGGCGAAATGCGCGCGCCATCTCGCGCTCGTCGTCCTTCTTCCTCAGGTCAGCGCGTTTGTCGTGCAGCTGTTTCCCCTTCGCCAGTGCGAGGGCGACCTTCGCTTTGCCGCGCTTGAAGTACAACTCCAGCGGAATCAGCGTGAGGCCTTCGCGCTCGGTGCCGCCGATCAGACGCTGAATCTCTTTCTTGTGGAGCAACAGCTTCCGCGTGCGCAGCGGATCGTGATTGACGTATCCACCACGCTCGTACGGCGAGATGTGCGCGTTGAACAAATACAACTCGCCGTCGCGCACCATTCCGTACGCGTCGCCGATGTTTGCTTTCCCCTCACGTAAGGCTTTCACTTCGGTTCCAGTCAGCACGAGACCTGCTTCCCACGTGTCAAGGATATGATAGTCGTGACGCGCACGACGGTTCCTCGCCACGCTCTGCGTATCGGTCGGGGCCGGCTTGTTTGCCATGCCTGAAACATAGACGCCGACCCACCTCCGGCGTTGGAGCCAACCCCTGGCTCAACGTGCCGGCGTGCGCGTTGGCAGTTACGCGCCTAACGCTCTCGGGAGCTGTGGCACTCCAGTCGGCGCGATCGAGGTTCGGAATTCGGTCGCTGCGACTGACCAGGTGCGCATGTCGACGAATCCGGTGATGCGCGACCGTGTACCCACGGTGCGTAACCAGTGCAGCCGGCGGAGCGCTGCGAATCCACGGTCCCGTGCGGCGGTGGGCTATCCACGAGCCAGCGGTGCAACGACACGCTCGAGAAGGCACGGTTCCACGGGGAAGTGCCTAACGCGATGCGCCTTTAACGCGCGTCGCGAATCGGGCCGGACCGCGCGCAGCAATGGCTGCGGCATTCTCTGTCACGGCCGGCGTGCACGGCGACTGACTCTTCACGGCGGACTAGTGCCGTTCCAACTTCCCACATTCAGGCAAGGGGGCGGTTTGCAAAAAGTTGGAACGGCACTAGCTTGCCGAGTCCCAACGCCGAAGTGGTGGAATTGGTAGACGCGCTGCGTTCAGGGCGCAGTGGGCGACAGCCCGTGGGGGTTCGAGTCCCCCCTTCGGCATCCCTTCCCGGCCCCTTGAGAGCTTCGAGTTAACAGCTTCGAGTTCTGACTCTATCGCTTGGCTTCAACGAGCGATGAAGGTCGTACATCGGGGGGCAGCGCCGCCGCGCCAAAATGCTCGCGCAGCGCCGTGTTCGCCTCATCTAGATATCGCGCGACAACCACACTCGCCCGCGCTCGCGTCTCCGCGTTTGGCGGCGGCGCGTCGGCCAATCTCAGAAACATGTCGCCGAGCCGCTCGGTCACACTGGACCGCGCCGCTCGATCGGTCATCGCGTGACGGTACGCGCTCAGCCGCTCGTTGAATTGCTGCTCCGCCAGTTTCACCATCTGCGCCGCAACGCGCGGATCGGCGTGCATGGCGGCGGCAATCTCACGCGCGACGAGCGACGGCGTCATGTCGTCCAGGGCGTCGCGCTCCGCGGCTAAAAGCCCGAGCGCCGAGCGCGCGTAGCGCAGCTCCCATCGCGCACGATCGCTGTCGCCCTGTGTACCTGCCGCAGCCAGCCACTCGACGTCAGCGTCCGATGGCTCCGCGCGCAGCGCGCCGACGTACGCAACAGCCTGACGCCGCTGACGCCATTCACTCCGCCATCGCGTGAACAATCCGAGCGCCATCTCGGTTCGTTAGGCCTGCAGCACAGGAAGACCGACGCGTCCGCGCACCTCGCGCTCGTCGGGAAGGAGATCCGCCAGCTTCACCCCTTCCAGCACTTCGTCGATTTTCGTCTGCAGGAGCACCCACACCGGACGGATGCTGCAGTTGCTGGTTTCAGAGCAGCGCGATTCGTCCACCGGATGCGACACGCAGTGCAAATCGAACGTCGCGTGCTCCGCGGCCGTCACCACCTCACGTACAGAGATTGACGACGGCGAGCGTGCGAGCTCGTATCCGCCGTGCGCGCCACGAACGCTTGTTACGATCCCTGCCCGGCGCAGCCTTAGGAGGATCTGCTCGATGTAATCAGCCGGGAGACGTTCCGCCGCGGCCAATTCGCGTCCATTCAGCGGCCCTTCTCCATATCGATGCGCCAGATGCACCGAGCAGAGCAACGCGTATTCGGCCCACGTTGTGATTCGCATGGCTCACCCCGATGAAACGGCTCCGTTCGGTCCGCCGGGGACGCCGATCTCGGTCATCTTTCGGAGATCGAGCACCTCGTCGATGCGATCGGGTGGAAGAATGGCATCTCGCCTAACGATGTCACGGATAAGGATGTTCTCCTTAACCGATTGCTTGCTGATCTCTGCCGCTTTCGCGTAGCCGATCTGCGGCGCCAGCGCTGTTGCCAGCGCGGCCGACCGCTCGAGCCAGTATGCGCACATCTCGGCGTTCGCCTCGATGCCAGCCACACACTTCTCGCTCGCGAAGACGCGCGCAGCGTTCGTGAGGATCAGCATCGACCAGAGCACGTTATGCGCGATCACGGGCATCATGACGTTGAGTTCCAGCTGTCCATGCTCAGCCGAGATGGCGACCGTTGTGTCGCAGCCGATCACTTGGTAGCAAACTTGGTTCACCATCTCTGGAATGGATGGGTTGACCTTGCCGGGCATGATCGACGATCCTGGTTGCACAGCCGGCAACCTTATCTCATCGAAGCCTGTTCGCGGCCCGCTCACCATGAGCCGCAGATCGCTGGCGATCTTGCTCAGGTCGATCGCGAGGCCGCGCAGCGACGCGGAGAATGCCGCGACGTCACCCATGCTTTGCATGAGCTGCACGCGATCCTCGCCAACGCGCAGATCGAGCCCGGTGATCCCGCTGAGGAAGCGGATCATCAAAGCGGGATACTCAGGTTCGACCGTGACGCCGGTGCCAACGGCGCTGCCGCCGATCCCCAGATCGCGCAGGTAGTCCGCCGCCTCTTCGATGCGCTTTATGCAGCGCTCGATTGTATTGGCATACGCGCGAAACTCCTGGCCCAGGCGGATCGGCATGGCGTCCTGGAGGTGCGTGCGCCCGGACTTCACGACGCCGTCGAAGTCTTCACCTTTTGCCGCAAGCGCCCCGCGCAACAGCGTGAACGCATCGACCAGCGCTTGCAATTGCGACAGGCACGCGAGACGAATATTCGTCGGAATCGTGTCGTTTGTGCTCTGCGCCATGTTCACGTGATCGTTCGGATGCACCGGCGTGTAACTGCCGCGCGTGCTGCCTAACAATTCATTGGCGCGATTTGCGAGCACCTCGTTCACGTTCATGTTGTGCGAGGTCCCCGCACCCGCCTGGTACGGGTCCACAACGAACTGATCGCGGTGCTGGCCGGTGATGACTTCCTCAGCGGCGGCGACGATCGCGTCGGCGCGCTTGGGATCGAGGCGGCCCGTCGCTTTGTGCGTAAGAGCCGCCGCCTTCTTGATCCAGACCTGCGCCAGAACGAATGGTTCCAGCGGTGTATAGCCGCTGATCGGGAAGTTTTGAACCGCGCGCAGCGTCTGGATACCGTACAGCGCGTCGGCCGGAACGTCGAGCGTGCCTAACGGGTCACGCTCCTGACGCGTCGCCGGGGATCCCTTCGCCGTTGGTGTCATGCTCTATGGGGCGCGCGGTGTCGGCACCTGGAACGTGGAGATCACTTCCAGGAATCCGCCCACAATCTGATTGATCGTTGTGCGCAATCTCGTGTAGGTCACGTTGCGCGATTGTATCCCCGTCCCGATCCACGGCTGCAAATAGCGATAGAGCACAGAGTCGGCACCGTCATCGACGAACGCGCAGCGGATGAGCTGATTGAACGTCGTCGTGCTGCCTGTCGTGGAATAACGAAACTCAACGAGTAGCGCGCTGTTCGGATCGCCGGATGCAGACCAGCGAAGCTGAGCCGCGGCCGGCTGTTGTTTGATCGACAACGAATCAATCGTCAACGGTTCGGCGGTTTTGGCGCGGATCTCTGCGGCCGGGAAGCCACCCGCCGCTCCTGGAATCTTGACGATCACACTGTCGCCTGGCCGAAATGACTTTGGCGCAGAAAGTTCGTACGTTGTACGAGACGCCGTAGAGACTCTTGGAATCGTGTCAGTCCGCGTACCGAATTGCGCAGTGATTAATGCGCCGGCGTCTAGAAACGTGACGGCCAACGGCTGCTGGGTTGTGTTGGGCAGCTCGATGCACGAGTCGGGTTTGACGCGCGCGTCGGGAATCGAATTGAGCGCGCCGCGAAAGAACTGACCAGTCGGCGACGTCGAGTACGTTCCGCCAGTGACGGCCAGCGCGCTCGTCTGAAGGAAGCCCCAGGTCATCTCGTTGCTCGGCACATTCAGAGTGCTTTCGCATGCCGCGAGAGCCACGGTCGCGACAACGGGGGACAACACGCGAGTAAACGGTCTCACAGGCATAGGAGCAAAGGGACAGGGGACAAGGCACAATTGACGGGGATATGGGATAACTAACCCTTAACCCGTAGCCCGCCGCCGTCGCCACCAGCGCATGCCGATCGCATGGCTGACGCTGATGCAATCTGACTAGTCCGACGGAGATTTGGCTAGCGCGCCGATCATCTGCGACCTAACGGCTTATGAGGCGCGCAGTTCCGTTGAGGAATGGATTCGAGACGCGCTCGCGCATGATCGTCGTTTCTGGGCCGTGACCTGGTAGTACTCGCGTTTCCGGCGGCAGCGCGGCGAGACGCTCGAGCGACGCGTCCAGTTGTGCCGGATCTGAGAACGGTAGATCGGTGCGTCCGATCGAACCGGCGAAGAGGCAGTCTCCTCCGAACACAACCCCGTGCCCGACGAAGGCAACGTGGCCCGGCGCGTGACCGGGGACGTGCATAACGCGAAACGCGAGAGACCCGAACCGCAGCACGTCGCCTTCATGAAGCGCCTGGTCTGGCAGCGGACCCTCGTCGAACGCGACCTGATACATCTCCGCGACTTCCGGCGCGCGCTTGTACAAGGGCTCGTCGAGCGGATGCATGAACACCGGCACACCGAAGTGTCGCTTGATACCAGCGACTCCACCGATGTGATCGATGTGCGCGTGCGTGAGCCAAATGGCCGTGAGATTCAGCTTGCGCGCGCGAATGACGCCAGCGAGCGCGTCACCGTCGGCGCCCGGGTCGATGAACACCGCCTCGCCGCTGGCGGCATCCGACACCAGATAGCTGTTCTCTTGAAAGGCGCCGACAACAAAGACGGCGACGTTCACGCAGTAGCCGCCAATGGCGCCGACGCGACGTCGCGCAGCGCAGTGAGATACTTCTCCGCAGCAACCGCGGCAGTTGTCGCGTCGCCTACGGCCGTGGTGACTTGTCGAGTGAGCTGCGCGCGAACGTCACCTGCCGCGAACAGGCCTGCTACCGACGTCTGCATCTTGTCGTCGGTCAGCAAGTAGCCCATCGCATCATGCGCGACATGATCCTTGATCAAGCCGGTGTTCGGCGTGAAGCCGATGAAAACGAAGATGCCCGTGACGTCGAGCGGGCGGCGCTCGCGCGTGTGCACGTTATGAAGCGTTAGGCGATTCACCAGACCGACCGCGTCGGCGCGAATCTCGTCGACGACGGTGTCCCAGAGGACCTCGATCTTTGGATTCTCGAAGACGCGCTTCTGAATGATCTTGGACGCGCGGAACTCGTCGCGCCGGTGAATCAAGTAAACTTTGCTCGCATAACGAGTGAGAAAATCCGCTTCCTCGCACGCCGCGTCGCCGCCACCCACCACCGCGATGACCTGATTCTTGAAGAACGCGCCGTCGCAGATGGCGCAGTAAGAGACTCCCTTCCCCGCGAACTCGGCTTCACCGGGAATGCCCAGCTTCACTGGAGTCCCACCGGCCGTGAGGACCACCGTCGGCGAGATGTACACATCTCCGCTGTCGGCCAGCGTCTCGAAGTTTCCGTCGCCGAGTTTGCGGATGCTCGTGATATTCGCCATGCGGAATTCAGCACCGAATTCCTTGGCGTGCGCCTCGAACTTCTGGGCCAGCTCCCATCCATCGATACGAGAGAAACCGGGGTAGTCTTCGATCACTTCGGTATTGAGCAGCTCGCCACCTGGCTGCCCGCGCTCGAGCAGAGCGGTCTTGAGCATGGCACGTCCCGCGTACAGTGCCGCGGTCATGCCCGCCGGACCGGCGCCGACAACAACGACATCGTACGAGAGCTTGTTCGCCACTATCGATCCCTTGGGAGTCGCACGAGAGCAAAATAGAACTGCAACTGTCTGATAGACGAGTCCGTGGGCGGTGCTCGTGGTTCCGTTCGGGCGCTAGCGCGCGCTGCGTCCACCGTCCACAACGAGAAGCGACCCCGTCACGAAGTCGGCGTCGACGAGATAGCGCACTGCTTCGACAACGTCAGTCGCAGCGCCTACTCGCCCGAGCGGTGTTTCGCCGATCAGCTTCTCTGTCGCCTTCGGGGCGAAACCTTCAGGTAGCAGAACGGCACCGGGCGCAATCGCATTCACGCGAATTCGTGGGCCCAGGGCACGCGCGAGACTGCGCGTGAGATTGATCAACGCCGCCTTCGATGCGCCGTGCGCGAGGTACGAGGGCCACGCCTGAACGCCTGCCAGGTCGGCGATGTTGACGATGCAGCCTCCATCTCGCATGCGTGCTGCCGCCGCTTGGCAAATGAAAAACGGCGCGCGCACGTTGAGCGCGAAGACTTCATCCCACGCGCTCGCGTCGGTTTCACCAACGCGTGTTTGAACGAATGAGGCTGCCGAATTCACAACGACGTCCAGGGCTCCAAACTCGCCCATTACTCTCCTCACGAGATCGTCGCAGGCGGCCGCGTCGCGCAGATCGCCGCGCACGGCGAGCCCTCGACCTCCCCGTGCCTCGATTGCTTCGACGGTTTGTTGCGCGGCCTGGGCTGAACTGTTGTAGTGCACGGCCACATGCAGCCCGTGCTCGGCCAAACCTTCACTGATCGCGCGCCCGACGCGCACGCCGCCACCCGTGACAAGCGCGAAGCGATCGGTCGCCATGTCGGCTCGCTAGGCGACGCGCGCCGTGGATCGACGGGCGGCGACCCGCGCCTGCTGCGCGTCCAGCCATGCCACCGGGACGTCCTCGGCCCCGATGCGCTTGCTCCCATCCTTGAGGCCGTGCCAATCCGAGCCGCCGCTCTTGACGAGGCCGAGGTGGTCAGCTGCGGCATGAAGCCGCGCGCGATCGTCCGCCGCGAGACTGGGATGGGCGACCTCGAGGCCGTCGAGTCCCTGGCGCGCAAACGTCGCCAGTCGCTCCAGCGAATCTTCAGGCGCTGGATGAGCGAGAACGGCGAGACCGCCGGCTTCGTGCACGATGGCGATCGCCGCATCTACCGGGAGGCGACGCTTCGCGACGAACCCGGGGCGTCCCGGCAGGAGATAGCGCTCGAAGGCGTCGCGATGATCGTGCGCCCAGCCGTGCGCGACAAGGGTGCGCGCGATGTGCGGTCTGCCTAACGCGGAATTGCCCGCCAGCGCGATCACGTCGTCGAACTCGATGCGCACTCCGGTTTCATTGAGCCGGCGCACCATCTCCCGCGCGCGATCTCTGCGCGCGTCGGCGAGCTCGGTGAGCCGCACACGCATCCCGTCCAGGCGGTCGAGGTGCAAGCCGAGCACGTGGATCTCGCGCTCCTCGTCATGCGCGCTCAACTCCACGCCGGCGATCACTCTGACTTCGCTTGGTCCTGTCCCCGCCGCGCTGCGTGCCTCAACCAGGCCATCGATCGAGTCGTGGTCGGTCAGCGCGATGACGTCGACGGCAGCAACGCGCGCCGCGTCGATGAGCGCAGACGGCGAAAGCACACCGTCGGACGCCGTGGTGTGCAGATGCAGATCGATGCGACGCGCTGCTTGCTCTCGCCTGGCGTCCGCACCAACCGTCACGGCTTGTATCCGGCCTCGGGGGACGTCGCGCTCGGCTGCGACTGCTCGAAGAGACGTCGCAAATCGGCGTCGCTCAACTCGGCGAGTGATTCTGCCCGCGAGCGCGAGCCCTGCGGCGAATAGCGCGTCACCCGAACCTCGCGGTCGCCTCCTTCGTGCTTCACAAAGAGCAGGGAGAACTCATCGCGGTCGTATTGCGTGACGCGTCCGGAAGGGATCACATGCCACGTGCTGCCATCGATCGCGAGCGGTCGTGTCGGCATCCTATCGCGTCTCCACTTCTGAGAAGATTGGTCCGTCGAAGGCGTCGCTGTGTGCGCGCAGCGCGGCGGCGAGCGTGTCGACGTCTGGTCCTTCGGCGAACTCCACGAAGGTCCCCGGCGCCGTGCGCTGCTCAAACACCCAGTAGCGGCACCCGGCCGCCTCGAAATAGGCGCGGCGGCGGCGCGCGATATCGTAGAAATCAGCCAGCTCGTTTGCAGCGAGCGTATGCTGAGCCATCGTCAGAACGCGTTTCACGTTAGGCAGCGGGTTCGGTCGCGGCTTCCAGATTCGTCTTCAGGAACGCCATGAATCTATCCGCGTCGGCACCATCCACGATGCGATGATCGAAGGAAAGCGCGAAGTAGGCGCACGTGCGAATCGCGATTGTATCTTCGCCGTCCACGCCGGGGAGCACCTTCGCGCGCTTCTCGATGGCCCCTAGCCCAAGGATGGCTGAGGTCCCCACCGGAATGATTGGAGTGCCCGCGATCGACCCGAATACGCCGTAGTTGGTGATCGTGAAAGTCGCGCCGTCGACTTCCTCGGGACGCAGCTTCTTGGCGCGCGCACGACCGGCGAGGTCATTCAGAGAGCGCGTTAGGCCCGCGAGCGAGAGGTTGTCGGCGTTCTTGATCACGGGGACGATGAGTCCCCAATCCAGCGCGACGGCGATCCCGATGTTGTACGCTTTGCGATAGATGATGCGCTCGCCGGATGCCGCTGCGTTGATCACAGGGTGTTTCGCGAGACCCTGCAGCACGGCCTGGATGATGAACGGCAGGTACGTGAGCTTCTCACCCGTTTGAGCCTCGAATTCGGCTTTGCGCTGCTGCCGAATCTTGGCGACGCGCGTGAGGTCGATCTCGTGGAGCGTCGTGACGTGCGCCGCGGTGCGGCGCGCGAGCGTCATGTGCTCCGCCGTTAGGCGACGGATCTTCGTCATCGGTTCGACGCGATCGCCGGGCCAGGGCTCGATCGGCGGACCGTGCGCATCGATCCCTGCCGGCGCGTACAACGAGGCCGCTGGTTTCACGCCGGATTCGATGACGGCGAGGATGTCTTTCTTCGTGACGCGTCCAGCGAGGCCGCTGCCAGCGAGTCCACTGAGCTCAATGCCGTGTTCGGCGGCGATTTTGCGGACGAGCGGAGAGGACTTGGTGCGAAGGCGCTCTTCGAGGGAGCCCGGCGCGGAGAGCTGAAGTTTGGCTTCCGAGGTCTGAGGTCTGAGGTTTGAGGTCTGAGGCGGCGCGGGCGGCGCGGGCGGCGCGGGCGGCGCTTTTGGTGCCGCAAGGTTTTTGGCAGGTGCGGCCGTGGTTGTTGAGCCGTCACTCGCAGCCACAGGAGCGGGCGGCGGCTCGGCAGCCCCTCCGACTTCGGCCCCCCGACCTCCGACCTCCGCTGCTTTCGCAGCGTCCGTCTCGAGCCGCGCAACGACCGTTTGAACCGGAACCGTCTGCCCTTCCTGGACCAGGATCTCAACCAGCACGCCGGCCGAGGGCGCCGGGATCTCGGCGTCGACCTTATCGGTCGAGATCTCGAACATCGGTTCGTCTCGTTTGACCGAGTCACCGATTTTTTTGAGCCAACGCGAGAGCGTACCCTCGGCGATGGACTCGCCCATCTGCGGCATTGGAACGTCAACGCGAGCCAATCGAATCTCCTCGACGAAAGCGTGGCGCCTAACGGCGACGCAGCCGCCGCAGCACCAACACGGGAAGCGTGACGGCACCCAGCAGCATGCCGCCTAACGCGAAATAGTACCAGTCACACGCAGGGAGCCCCTCCGGCGCCGTACAGCGGCGCGCGGCCCCGACAGCCTTTGCCACCAGCACCCCGATCATCCCCCCGCTCCAGAACCCGATGAACGCGGTAAAGCATCCAACGCCGATGCGGCGAGCACGCCCGTTGCCAGCGGGCTCTGAACCTTCGCTCGTCACCTCCGCCCTCCCCTTTGACCTTTGACCTTCGACCTTTGACCTAGTAGTTGAGAACCCACCGTGCTCCTCTGACGATATCACTCGTCTGTGGCAAAACTAAATCCTCCAGCGAAGGAGCGTACGGCAGCGCCACGTCGTGCGCTGTTATACGCATGACCGGCGCATCGAGCCAGGAAAAGCAGCGCTCGTTGAGGCGCGCCGTGATCTCCCCGGCCAGACCACCCGTGCGCGTGTCCTCGTGCACGATGAGCACGCAGTTCGTCTTCTCGACCCGTCGCGTCGATCGCGGCGTCGTCCAGCGGCGCCAGCGTGCGAAGGTCGATGACCTCCACGGCGACGCCATCCTGGCGTTCGAGCTGCTCGGCGGCCTCCAGCGCTTTCCAAACCGTCGCCGCGTACGTGATGATCGAGAGGTCCGTCCCTTCCCGGGCGGGCGAGCCTTGCCGATGGGGACCACGTGACCCCCGTTAGGCATGCCGGCCTTGATCCGGCGATATAAATACTTGTGCTCGAAGAAGAGCACACAGTCGTCGTCGCGGATGGCCGCCTTGATCAGCCCCTTGGCGTCCTCCGCCGTGGCTGGACACACGACCTTGAGCCCCGGCGCATGCACAAACGCCGCCTCGGGGTTTTGCGAATGGAACGGGCCGCCGCGGACGTAACCACCGCTGGGCCCACGCACGACCATGGGGCACGGCAGGAATGCGCGGTAACGCGCGGTGGCGACGTAGTTCGTCAGCATGTCGTACGCGTTCGCGATGAAATCGATGAAAATGCATTTCGAGCACAGGCCGCAGGCCCATGTGCGCCGCGCCGGCCGCCGCACCAACCATCGCGATCTCCGAGATCGGCGCGTCAATTACGCCTGCCTCTCCGAATTTCTGCGCAAGCCGCTCGCTGACTTTGAATGCGCCGCCGTACACGCCGATGTCTTCGCCAATGCAAAAGACGTTCGGATCGCGCTCCACAACAGCTCCGCCGATTCGCTAGGTTGCGCCGCAGCCGCGTAGCCTTCGCGAAACCAGAGCGGACTCTCGCGCGGCGGGTCGGCGTACATCCCCTCGAGCGCGTCGAGGGCGCGCGGCTCGGAAGACTGCTCCGCCAGGTCGGTCACCGAATCAACCTCCCGCCGTACGCGCTCATCTATCGCGCCGAACTCCTCGTCGTTCGCTCCCACGCTCGTCTTGAGAACCGCCACATAACGAGCGACGGGATCGTTGTTGGCAGCCCACCACTCGATTTCCCCTTCCGGGATGTACGATTGGCTGTCGTGCTCCGCGTGTCCTGTGCGGCGATACATGAGTAGCTCGACGATCGACGTGCCTTCGCCGCTCCGCGCGCGATCGACGGCGCGTTTCGTCGCGTCATACGTCGCGAGGCGTCATTGCCGTCTGCCTGCTCGCCGAGAATGCCGTAGCCGATCGCCTTGTCGATCATCTGCTTGGCGGCGGTCTGCTTATCTGTCGGTGTGGAATACGCGTATCGATTGCTTTCGATCACGACGACGAGCGGACAGCGCTGCACTGGCGCGAAGTTGATCCCTCGTGAAAGGCGCCCGTCGAGGTGGCGCCGTCCCCGACATATACCAGGCCGACGCGATCCTCGCCGCGCATCTTGAAGGAGAGCGTCACCCCGGCCATCACGCAGACCATGTCGCCTAACGGGGAGACGTGGCCGATGAAGCCGCGCTCGAGGTCGCTGAAGTGCAGGTTCAGCTCGCGGCCGCGCGTCGCCGAAGCGCCCTTCAGCATGTATTGCCGCAGCACCTCGACCGGCGTCGGCCTCCTGGCCTAACGAGCGGAAGAGTCCCCCGATCACTTTTGTCTGACGGTACAGGGCGACCAAGCGCTCCTCGAGCGTGCGCGTCAAGCGCATCCAGTAGTACAGCTCGAGCTTTTGCGCGCGCGTGAGGCGCGCGGACGGTGCCTCGCCGCGTGCCGAGGTCAGTACGCGGCCGCCATGGCATGTCCCGGCTCTTCCCGCCGGTGCAGCTGCACGAAGAAGCGCTTCACATTGCGGTCCAGCCTGCTCTCGCCGATCTGATCGGTCTCGGCTTCGACAAACGTGTAGTGCCCACCCTCTGCGCGAACGAGCAGGCGCATTTTCGCGGTCACTTCCGGTGTGCCAACAACGCCCTCGTACGTGCGACTGCGCGGTCCGTCGAGCGCCGGGCTCATGCCTAACGAAGAAAAGAACGCGTCCGCCGCCGCGACGACCTCCGCTGGCATGAGATGTGACCGATAGAAATGGCGCATTTGGTCAGGGTGGTCCGGAGTCCGGCAATACGTCCTGCATCCAGTCATTTGTGCGCTGCAAGACTTTGAGCGAGTCGCGGCGGAATTGCAGCCCCATCGCCCACGGCCCCGCGTTCACGAAGCGAAGCGAGGTGTAATACGTCCCGAGCTCGGCGCCCGGCGCGAGCCCGTTGTCGATGCTGTGGCGATCCTCGTTTGTGGCGAAAATGCGCCCCTGCCCGCCCTCGATCGGCTGTCCGGTCTTTCTGTCGCGCACGACGACGCGAAACTGGATATCGGTCATCGAGCGCGGTGGCATCGGCTCGAACGTGATGCGAAAGGCGAGATCGTCCGTGTACAGGCGCAGCTCGGGGTTGGGCTTTTCGAACGAGCACGCAGCCGCAGCCCAAGCCGCCAGAAACAGCGCCGTCCGCGCCACGTGCCGCGTACGCTTGTTAGGCATAGTACTCCAGCCCCAGGTGCGTGATCTGTTCCTCACCCATCAAATGCCGCAGTGTGTTCTTGAGCTTCGTCTGTTGAATGAAGAGATCGTGCTCTGGCGTCAATCCCGGCGCGGCCATCGGACTCTTGTAATAAAACGAAAGCCACTCCTGGATCCCTTTCATTCCGGCGCGCATCGCAAAATCGCTGAAAAGCGCCAGATCGAGCACGATGGGCGCCGCCAGGATCGAATCGCGACAGAGGAAGTTGACCTTGATCTGCATCGGGTAACCCATCCACCCGAAGATGTCGATGTTGTCCCAGCCTTCCTTGTTGTCGCCGCGCGGCGGGTAGTAGTTGATGCGCACGACGTGCGAAAACTTGTCGTACAGCTCGGGATACATCTCCGGCTGCAGGATTGTGTGAAGCACCGAGAGCTTCGATTCCTCTTTCGTCTTGAACGAAGCAGGGTCATCGAGGACTTCGCCGTCGCGATTGCCGAGGATGTTCGTGGAGTACCAGCCGGCAAGACCGAGCATGCGCGCCTTGAGCCCGGGCGAGATCACGGTCTTCATCCACGTTTGACCCGTCTTGAAGTCTTTCCCAGATACGGGGACGCCGCGTGCGTTAGCGAGCGCGAGCAGAGCGGGCGTATCGACAGTCAGATTTGGCGCACCGTTCGCAAACGGAACGCCTTCCATGATTGACGCCCAGGCGTAGAGCATCGACGGTGCGATCTCGTCGTGGTTCTCCTCCATCGCGCGCTCGAAGTCCTTGAGCGTCGCGTGCACGGCACCTGGCTTGATGTACGCTTCAGTCGAGGCGCACCAGACCATGACGACGCGATCTACTCCGCTGCGCGATCTGAAATCGCGGATGTCCTGACGCAACTGCTCCGCCAGGTCCCGCTTGTTCTTCCCCTGCTTCACGTTCGTCGTGTTCGTTAGGCGCGTCACGTATCTGGAATCGAACACCGCCGGCATCGGCGTGATTCCCTTGAGGAAATCAGCGATGGGCGTGAGGTCACGCTCCTCCAGAACGCCAGACTTGGCCGCTGCTTCGTAGGCGTTGTCCGGAATCGGGTCCCAGCCACCGAAGGCGAGATCGTCGAGCGACGCCAGGGGCACGAATTCGCGGATGAGCGGCGAGCGCTTATCGGTGCGCTTGCCTAACCGGATCGTCGCCATTTGCGACAGCGACCCGATCGGCTTCGCCAACCCTCGCCGGATGCTCTCGACGCCGGCGATGAACGTCGTCGCCACCGCGCCAAGGCCAGGGGTGAGCACACCAAGTTTTCCCGCGGCGGGGCGGATTGTGGCGCGAGGCGCCCTCGCGGAAGAAGCGGGCACTATCGATTTCTCCAGAGCGGCTAGTTCGGCGGTCTAGTGCTGTACGACGCGGGTTCCGGAAGATCTCCCCGGAGTACGTGCTCCGGCGTCGGCCTAACGGCTCGCTCAATGCGCGCAGCACGGCGCTCGCGAGCGGGGCGCTCGGAGCTGGTCTCGCGGTACACGTGCACGATGCGTTGCACGGCGGTTACCCACGCGGTGACCGAAAGCAGTATGCAGATCGCGATCAAGACCCAGCCGTTGAGCGTGAGCCCAAAAAAGGCCTGTGGCGCCGAGAGCAACGTTATGCGCTCGGGCCGCTGCAGGATTCCGACGTCTTTGAGATCGACGCCTAACGCGTCGGCGCGCGCGCGCGTGTACGACGTGAGGAACGTGCCGATGATCCCCAGAAGCAGCACAGCGACCATCGGCGTGCCGGTCCACGATGGCAGTGAATGGTGCACGTCATTCCGCGCGAAAAACACGGTGAGGCCACCGAGGAGCGCTCCGTCCGCGACGCGATCCAACGTCGAGTCGTAGAACGCGCCGAACGTCGTCGATCGATTCGTGCGCCGAGCGACAGTTCCATCGAGCACGTCGAACAGCGCGGTGATCCCAAGGAACCAACCAGCCGTGCGTATGTGCCCCGTCGCGAAGATCACGCCCGTGGCGAGCGTGCAGAGAGTCCCGAACGTCGTGATCGCGTTGGGATTCACGTTCTTGCGAACGAGATAATCGCCAACCGGCGCGATGATCTTGAGATACCCTCGCTGGATCCAATCCCAAACCAGCTTCATACGCTCAGTTGCTTACGCTCGACGAGTGAAGGAGGTGATGGGGGATTGACGACGTGAAAGCCATTCGCGGCGTGTCGGCCGAGAAGCCGGAGAGCGAACGCAGAAAATGCGGCTGCGTTCGCCAGAAAAGGCTTGAGGCGAAGCGCCTGAAACTACGCCAGTTAACTCTGTGCAACAACCCTGCTTTACGGCACGCGCCACTCGTAGCCGTCGCGCAGTTCAACGCCTTCGCGCATGTAGGTCTTGGACCCGTCCTGGGTGACCGCGCGGAGCTTCACCGTCGTTCCAGGCGTAATGTTCCGCACTGGCAAGCTCGATGAGGAGTTGGCCGCGACCTGAGAAAGAAAAACTTCGGCGTCAGTGCCGGTCACGTATACATTCACCGCCTGCGTGAGGCTGTTCGTGACCTTGATTGAAACGGCGCTCTGCGGCGGTGGGTTCTGCACGACAATGGAGCGTCCGCCGCAACCCAGCGTACAAAGGATGGCCGCGAGCAAGATTGTTCGCATGACCGTCACCCCCAGTTAGGAGTCTAGCAAGTAATATGGGCCGCCATTTCTTCGGCACCCTCTTTGGGAACACCGCGAACCGCGGAGCGACATCCTGGCTCGTCGCGTTCGCGCTCCTCGCGGGGGCACCCACAGCAGGTCGTACTCAAGCAGCTACGATACCGGTCGCAAACGCCGCGCCGGCCGCACTGGCCGAGCGTGTCGGATTTGTGATGAATCGCGCCTTGACGGACTCGGCGTTCCCAGGCGCCGTCGCAGTCGTTGGGAACCGCAAAGGCATTCTGCTCGAGCGCTCCGTCGGCCGACTCGACCTGGCCGACAGCACGGCTCCCAGCCTGCACACGCTCTGGGACATGGCCTCGCTCACCAAGGTCGTGGCTCTGACGTCTGTGATGATGCAGCTCGTTGAGAAGGGGCTCGTTAAGCTCGACGCGCCCGTGAATCGTTATGTCCCGGAATTCACAGGTCGCTGGAAGAGCCGCGTAACCGTTAGGCATCTCCTCACACACTCCAGCGGCCTTCCGTCCTGGCGTCCGCTGTACAAGGAAGCGACTTCTCAGGCCGACGCCCTCGCGCTAGCGATTGCTACGCCGCTTGACACGGTGCCCGGCGCTCAAATGGTCTACAGCGACCTGGGCGCGATCATCCTGGGCGAGATCGCGCGCCGCGTAACGCAGACGCCACTAGACAGCTACGCGACGAACAATGTCTTCGCGCCGCTCGGCATGAACGAGACGTTTTTTCGCCCAGACACGAACCTTCGCTCGCAGATCGCGCCCACAGAGATCGATTCCTGGCGCCAGCGGCATCTGCGCGGAGAAGTGCACGACGAGAACGCGTTCGCGCTCGGCGGCGTTTCCGGTCACGCTGGGCTGTTCAGCAGTGCCCATGACTTGGCGCGGTTGGCGCAAGCCTATTTGAACGGCGGCACGTTGGATGGACGTCGCATCTGGTCCAAGCGCACCATCGAGCAGTTCACGCACATTCAGAATCGCAAGCTGTCTCACCGAGCACTCGGCTGGGAAACTGCCAATGGCGCGAATTCCGGTGGCCGATTCATGTCCGCCCAGGCGTTCGGGCACACCGGCTTTACGGGGACGTCGATCTGGATCGACCCTGGGAACGACATCTTTGTCATTCTGCTTTCGAACCGCGTGAACCCCACGCGCGAGAACCGACGGATCAGCGGTGTGCGCACCGCGCTGGCGGACAGCGTAATGGCCCTGATGGGCCGGCCGAACGCGGTGAGCCCAGGCGCCCGGTAGCGGTGAGCCCAGGCGCCCGGTAATAGTTGCTTCGCGGGAACTAATGCGTTCTTGAAGCGACTAAGAGTGGTATTAAGTTTGTGAATGTCGCGCTTGTGGCGCGGCAGTACCGAGGAGGATCTTCGTGAGCACTACGCAGCAACCTGATGTCTTGATCTCCGTGTCGCCGGTTGCGGCGGCCGAGGTGAAGAAGTTCATGGACGCCGAGGGCGTCACGCCTGACGTCGGCGGCCTCAGAGTGAGCGTCCAACCCGGTGGTTGTAGCGGCTTCAAGTACGGCCTCCTGATCGAGGACGCACCGGCCGATGATGATTTCGTGCTTTCGCAGGAAGGGGTGAAGCTGTTCGTCGACCCCTTCTCCGCTCAGTATCTGAACGGCGTGCAGATCGACTACGTCTCGTCGATGCAGGGTTCCGGCTTCACGTTCAAGAATCCGAATGCGACGGGCGGTTGCGGCTGTGGCAGCTCGTTCACGGCCTAACGCCTAACGCGCAGTCGATTGCCCGGTTCCGATCCGTCAGCTGCTTCCGTCGAGGCCCGCGATGTAGAGATACGTCGCGGGCCTCATCGTTTTCGTACCCCGACGGCGGAAACTCCGGCTCTACCGGCCAAGCGCCGCCCAGCTCGCGAACGCATTCCCGTCGTCATTCTGGACGACCACGCCGCGCTCGCCCGTGCCGTCGCAGCTCGTATCGCGCAGGTCATCCGTGATCGCGCCGCCGAAGGTCGCAACGCTGTCCTCGGTCTGGCCACAGGCGCTACGCCGGTCGGGGTGTACCGCGAGCTGATCCGCATGCATCAGGATGAAGGATTGAGCTTCGCGAACGTGGTGACGTTCAACCTGGACGAGTACTACCCGATCTCTCCCAAGAGCGTGCAGTCGTACCACCTCTTCATGTGGGAGAATCTCTTCAAGCACGTCGACATACAGCGCAGCAACGTGCACATCCCGCGCGGCGACCTCGCGCGCAGCGAAGTGTCCAAAGAGGCAGCGGCGTACGAGCAGGCAATCAAGGCCGCCGGCGGTATCGATTTTCAGATACTCGGCATCGGCAAGACGGGGCACATCGGCTTCAACGAGCCGGGCTCGGGCCTGGCCAGTCGCACACGATTGGTCACGCTTGATACGATCACGCGGCGCGACGCCGCGGCCGATTTCTTCGGCGAGGAGAACGTTCCGCGTGAAGCGGTCACGATGGGGATCGCGACGATCCTCGAGGCGCGCGAAATCGCGATCCTCGCAACCGGCGAGCACAAGGCCGACATCGTTAGGCGAGCCGTGGAGGGCGAGGTCGACGTTGACGTCGCCGCCACGTTCCTGCAGCAACACGCGCGCACCACCTTCTATCTGGACGCAGCCGCTGCGGCCGAGCTGACGGCGCAGGCATCGCCCTGGCTGCTCGACGAGGTGATGTGGACCGACGCATTGGCGCTTCGCGCCATCGTGTGGCTCTCGCTCGAGACCGAGAAAGCGATCCTCAAGCTCGAGCCGCGCGACTACACGGAGAACAAGCTCTCCTCGCTGCTCGCGCGTTTTGGCGCCGCCGGTGAGGCGAATGGCTTCGCGTTCAATGCGCTGGGAGCCAAGATCCGGGGCCGCTCCAAACTTCCGCACCACGCGCGTGTCATCTGCTTTTCGCCGCACCCGGACGACGACGTGATCTCGATGGGCGGCATGCTGCACAAACTCGTGCAGAACGGCAACGACGTGATCGTCGCGTACATGACGAGCGGCAACATCGCCGTGTTCGACCACGATGTGCGACGCTACACCGACTTCCTCGCACGGCTGGAATGCAGCAGCCCGTCGAATGGCGGCACGGCGGCTGCTCTGCGCGATCGCGTGATGCAATCGCTTGAAGCCAAGCATCCAGGCGATATCGATACGCCGGAAATCCAGGACATCAAGCGCGTCATTCGTGAGGCCGAGGCGGTGAGCGGCATCGAAACCATCGGTCTAACGAAGAGCGCCGCGCGCTTCCTCAACCTGCCGTTCTACCAAACGGGGAAGGTTCGCAAGGATCCCATCGGGCCGGCCGATGTCGCGATCGTCAGAGCCTTGCTGCAGGAGCAACGACCTGACCTGATCTTCGTTGCGGGCGATCTGTCCGATCCCCATGGGACGCACCGCATGTGCAAGGACGCGATCGATCAAGCCCTCGCCGAACTACGTTCCAGCGGCTGGGCGGCTTCACACGCGGCCAGCGTTGTGCCGGGCATGCCGGGCGGGGAGAAGCCTAACGAGCAGTCGCCGCGACTCCCGCAAGTCTGGCTCTATCGCGGTGCCTGGCAGGAATGGCCCATGACCGAGGCGACCTGGCTCGTTCCTCTCTCGCAGGAAGAGCTGCACCTCAAGATTCAAGCGATCTTCAAGCATCAATCGCAAAAAGATTCCGCTCCCTTCCCCGGCCTGGACGACCGTGAGTTCTGGCAGCGAGTCGATGCGCGTAACCGCGACACCGCAGCGCTCCTGGATCGCCTCGGCCTCGCTGAATACTTCGCGATGGAAGCGTACGCCGTCGCGTGACGATCACTCGCCAGCGCGAGGGCTTAATTATGTTTGCTCCGAAAATGGGCCTCTTCATCGGTGTAGATGGCGGCGGCACGCAAACTCGCGTGCTCGTCGCTGATGAAAACGGACGTGAACTCGCGACGGCGTCAGGAGGAGCGAGCGGGGTTCGTCCCGGCGCCGCCGCGCATTCCGCGAAAGTCATTGCTCACGCCGTGCGTGATGCGCTGGCGTCGATCGACAGCAAGGCCGGCCCGGCGCGGGCGTTGGTTGTCGGCGTGGCGGGTGTTGGGCGCGATGAAGAACGCGCCGCTTTGACTGACGCGCTCGAGCGCCTCGATCTCGCAGAGGAGACCACAATCCTTCCGGACGCCATCATCGCGCTCGAAGACGCGTTCGGAGATGGACCAGGCATACTGCTCGTTTCGGGCACGGGATCCGTATGCTTTGGTCGTGGCCCAACCGGGAGCGTCGAGCGTTGCGGCGGTTGGGGCCCGATTTGTGGCGACGAAGGAAGCGGATCCTGGATCGGGCGCCGCGCCCTCAGCATCGTCACGGCCGCGGTGGACGGACGCGAACCGGAAACCTCGTTAGGCAGCGCCGTATTGGCTGCGCTGCAACTGCGCGATCCTCTGGAGCTGATCCCCTGGGGCGCACAGGCATCAGCCACGGAGCTCGCGTCACTCGCGCCAGTCGTGCTGGAGGCCGCGGCGACGGGCGATCTTCGGGCCAATTCGCTCGTCTCGCTATCGGCCGAGGAACTCATGCTGCACGTGCGTGCCCTTGGACGCCGCCTATTCGGCGACGAGCGCGCGACGATCCCGCTCGCGCTGTCCGGAGGCCTGTTGGCGAAGGGCTCCCTCCTCCGGAAGCGGCTCGAACACCGGATGAAGGCCGCCGTCCCTGGCGGGACGGTGCGCGCCGAGGACGTTGTGCCGGTGCGCGGCGCCGTGCGTTTGGCCATCCGGACCGCATCAGCGCGCGTCCAGCGCTAGCTCGGTAGCAGGGGCCCGCAAAGGGCTCTTTTCTCTGGGGAAAAGGTGACCGCGGGCGGCTCACATTCGTCGCCTTTCACTAAGGCGCGTCCCACATCGTCCCCCCTGCATGGCTGCCGACCGTCTGGCGAATGTCCCTAGAGTTCGCCTGATCGACGACAATCCAACGGCCGCACTTCTAGAGGCCGAGCACGCGAGCGCTGAACGAGCGCTAAATCGCGTGCGCCTTGGCGTTTTGCTCCTCTTGGGGCTCGCCGCAGCCCTCTACTCGGTCAAGCTTCCGCGCGCACTGAACGCCGTTAACGTGGCCGTGCTGCTGCCGATGTTGGCCTGGACGGTTGTGCAGGCGTTCAGCGTTCACCGGCAAGGAAAGACTTGGCGGCACCTGTCGACGTTCAACGCCATTCTCGACATCTCGGCGATTACCATGCTGCTCTTCGGCTATGGCCTTGCCGGAAATGCAGATCTCGCGGTGAAATCGCCGGTGTGGGTGGCGTACTGCGCCATCCTCGCCGCCCGCCCATTTACCGGCTCGCCGACTGGAGCCGCGATCGCGACAACAGTTGCCGTGCTGCAGTACGCGTTTGTGGGCGCGTACTTCACAACAGCCGGAGACCTGGCGCTGTGGGCGACGCCGGTCGAGAGCTCGCGACTGAGCGGAACGTCGCTCTTTGACGAAGGTGCAAAGCTTCTCTTACTCGCGATCGTAGGCGGCGTTGCGACATACGCCACCGCGTGGGCCGAACGGGCCATGCGCCGCGCCGTGGGAGCGCTACGCACAACAGAGGCGCGCTTCCGCGCGATCTTCGACCACTCGGCCGCAGGTATCGCGCTGCTCGATGCGCAGGGGACCATCATCGAGGCTAACGACGCGTTGCACTCGTTCCTCGGTTACGAGGCAGACGCCATCCGCGGGCGCCTCGCCGCGACGTTCCTCCCGGCGGAAGACGCGGAGATGGCGCGCTTGATCAAGAGCGAGGTCGTGCAGGGGACGCGACCTTCAGCGACGAGCGAGTACCGGTTCGTTAGGCGTGACGGTCAATTGTCTTGGGGAACGCTGACCGTTTCACGCGCGGCCAGCGCCAACGGCGGGCCGACGCGGCTCATCGCAATCGTGCAGGACGTGACGGAGCGCAAGCGTCTCGAGGCGCAGCTGGCGCACCAGGCGTATCACGATCCGCTCACGGAGCTCGCCAATCGCAGTCTGTTCCGGGATCGCGTCGAGCACGCGTTGGCGCGCGCCTCGCGCAATTGCGAGCGGGTCGCGGTGCTCTTCCTCGACCTCGACAACTTCAAGACAGTCAACGACAGTCTCGGCCACGATGAAGGCGACCGCCTGCTCAAGGCCGTTGCTGCGCGCCTGCTCAACGCTACGCGTGGTTGCGATACGGTCGCGCGGTTAGGCGGAGACGAGTTTGCCGTGCTGCTCGAGAACGTGAGGGACGACCAGGACACGATCGTCGTCGCCAACCGCATAACGAGCTCGCTCGCGGCGCCTTTCCAGCTGCAACAGAAGTTGTTGGCGATCAGCGCGAGCATGGGGATCGCGCGCGCAGCGGAGGGCGACGGTGCCGACGAGTTGCTGCGCAACGCGGACGTTGCCATGTACGCCGCGAAATCGCGCGGGAAGGGGCGCTACACGCTCTTCGCGCCGGAGATGCACGCCGCGTTGCTCACCCGGCTCTCGACGGAAGCCGACTTGCGCGACGCCGTCGAGCGCCAGGAGTTCAGGTTGCAATACCAGCCGATCGTGGATCTCGAGGCTGGCCGCGTCGTGGGATGCGAAGCGCTCGTGCGCTGGGACCATCCACAGCGCGGCATTGTCGCGCCCGACCAGTTCATTCGCCTGGCCGAGGACACAGGTCTCATTATCCCGTTAGGCAAGTGGGTCCTGCGCGAAGCGACGCGCGAAGCGGTGAACTGGCCGAGCACTCCGACATGCTCGCGCCCGCCATACGTCACCGTCAACATCGCCGGGAAGCAGCTGCTGCACGCGGAGTTCGTCACTGACGTCGCGCAAGCATTGAGCGACGCCGGACTCCCGCCGCAGCGCCTGATCCTCGAAATCACCGAAGGGACGTTGCTGGACAACGCCGAGGCCACGACTCGCCGGCTGCAGGAAGTGAAAGCGCTCGGCGTGCGGCTCGCGATCGACGACTTCGGGACGGGCTATTCGTCGCTCAGCTATCTGCAGCGTTTCCCGATCGACATCCTCAAGATCGACAAGTCCTTCGTGGAAGGCGTGGTGCGCGGTGGCAATCAGGCCGCTCTGGCGCGCACGATCATTTCGTTAGGCGATTCCCTTGCGCTACGCACGGTCGCCGAGGGCATCGAGACCGACGCGCAGCGAGCCGTGCTGCGCGATCTGGGTTGTCAGCTCGGCCAGGGCTTCCTCTACGCCAGACCCATGGAGCCGAGCGCGATTGCCGGCATGATGGGAAGACTGGGGCTTGCCGACGAGCCGATGCTCGCGATCGAGCAGGCGTCGACGACGGCCAAAGGGGCCGCTGCCTAACGCCTAAGGACCCGGGGCTTGCGCGCGAAGGCGCGAGTGGCGGTAGCCGTAGAGGAAGTAGAACGCCAGCCCCATCGCCAGCCAGATCGAGAAGCGCACCCACGCTGACGCCGGCAGGCCGATCATCACAAAGACGCACCCGGCCACGCCGCCCAGCGCGACTGGCCACGCGAACGGGATTCTGAAGGGCCGCGGGCGGTCTGGCTCCTTGACGCGCAAGACGAGCACGCCGATGCACACCAACACGAAGGCGAACAGGGTGCCGATGTTCGTCAAATCGTACGTTTCGCCTGCGTCACCGATGAGCGCCCAGCAGGACACGACGAATCCGGTGACAAGCGTCATCACGTGTGGCGTTCGGAAACGAGGGTGAATACGCGCGGCGACCGGCGGCAGCAGACCGTCGCGCGCCATGGCGTAAAAGATCCGCGGCTGGCCGTACTGGAAGACCAGCAGCACCGCGGTTGTGGACACGACTGCGCCTAACGAAATGATCCAGGACCAGCGCACGAGCCCGGCTTTGTTGAACGCCGCCGCGAGGGGATCGTTCGCCAGCAGCTGCTGGTATGGCACCAACCCCGTCGCCACCGCGCCGACGATGATGTAGATCACCGTGCAGATGAGGAGGCCGAGCATGATGCCTAACGGCATGTTGCGCTGCGGGTTCTTCGTCTCCTCCGCGGCGGTGGAAATGGCGTCGAAGCCGATATAGGCAAAGAACACGATGGCGGCACCCTGCCAGATGCCGCGGAATCCGTTGGGGGCGAAGGGCTTGTAGTTCTCGGTATCGATGTACTGCACACCGACGATCACGAAGATCGCGAGTACCAGCAGCTTGATGACGACCAGGATGTTGTTGACGCGCGCGCTTTCGCGAACACCCAGGACCAGCAACCCCGTGATGAGCGCGACGATGCAGAACGCGGGCACATTGAGAAGCACGGGCAACCCGGCGACGTGCGGCGCCGTGTCGATGAGGGCGCGGAGCGCGGGATCGGAGCTGAGCATCACCTCGCGGTAGCCATGCACCATCCAGGCTGGAAGGTTGATCCCCATGCCTGTGAGGAGCGAGTTGAAGTAGCCGCTCCATCCGATGGCGACAGCAACGTTGCCGACGGCGTACTCGAGGATCAGATCCCAGCCGATGATCCAGGCGATGAGCTCGCCTAACGTGGCATAGGAATAGGCGTAGGCGCTTCCAGCCTGCGGAATCATCGCCGACAGCTCGGCGTAGCAGAGCGCGGCCAAGGCGCAGACGGCGCCCAGCAGCGCGAATGAGAGCACGAGGCCAGGCCCTGCCCCGTAGCGCACCACGGTGCCGTCGGGAAGTATCTGGCCTGCGGCCGCCGTGCCGATCGAGGAGAAGATGCCGGCGCCGATGACAGCGCCGATCGAGAGCGCGACGAGGTCGCGGACGCCTAACGAGCGCTTGAGGCCGCCCGGACGCTCTTCATCGGGCGTCAGGGCGGCGATGGACTTACGGGCGAATAACGAGGTCAGAGGGCAGTGGTCAAAGGTCCAATCGGGCAACGGGATTCGGCGTTCGGCATTCGGGAATCGGAACTGCCCGACGCCCGCTTCCCGAATACCGCTGCCCGATTGCCCAACGTACTCAAGCCGAAACGGGCGTCGATTCTGCTTCGATGCGCATGGCGTAGAACGAGCGATAGACGAACGTCACGGCGATCACGAAGAACACGATGGCCAGCGCGTAGCTCAAACCGCTGCCGCGTTCGGCCGTGAGATATACCCCAAGCTCGACGGCGAGCAACCCGAAGAGCGTCGTGAACTTGATGACCGGGTTCATGGCAACGGACGACGTGTCTTTGAACGGATCGCCTACGGTATCGCCGACGACTGACGCCGCGTGCAGCTCTGTGCCTTTCATCTTGAGCGACGTCTCCACGATTTTCTTCGCGTTGTCCCACGCGCCGCCGGCGTTGGCCATGAAGATCGCCTGGAAGAGCCCGAACATCGCGATCGAGATGAGGTAGCCGATGAAATAGAACGGCTCCACGAACGCGAACGCCAACGTCGAGAAGAACACGGCGAGGAAGATGTTGAACATCCCGCGCTGCGCGTACTGCGTGCAGATCTCGACGACTTTGCGCGAATCCTCGACAGATGCCTTGGTCACCCCTTCGAGCTTGATGTTGCGCTTGATGAACTCCACCGCGCGATAGGCGCCCGTCGTCACGGCCTGTGTCGATGCTCCAGTGAACCAGTAGATCATGGCGCCGCCGGTGATGAGCCCGAGCAGGAACGGCGGATGCAGAATGGATAGATTCTCCATGCCGCTCGTTAGACCGTGCGTCAGGTTCATGATGATCGCGAAGATCATCGTTGTGGCGCCGACGACAGCCGTTCCGATCAGCACCGGTTTCGCCGTGGCCTTGAACGTATTGCCAGCGCCATCGTTCTCTTCGAGCAATTCCTTGCCGACCTCGAAGTTGGCGACGAAGCCGTAGTCGCGTTTGATCTCTTCGCGCACGCCGGGGATCTGCTCGATCGTCGAAAGCTCGTAAACGGATTGCGCGTTATCCGTGACGGGGCCGTAGCTGTCCACCGCAATCGTTACCGGCCCCATTCCAAGGAAGCCGAATGCGACGAGACCGAAGGCGAAGATGGCGGGGGCCTGCATGAATGCGCCCAAGCCCATCGTGCTCACGGCGTAGGCGATCGCCATGAGCGCCATGATCGTTATGCCTAACCAGTACGCCGAGAAATTCCCGGCGACGAATCCCGAGAGGATGTTGAGCGACGCGCCGCCCTCTCGCGACGACGTCACGACTTCGCGCACGTGCCGCGAGTTCACCGACGTGAAAATCTTCACCAGCTCCGGGATGATCGCGCCCGCCAGCGTGCCGCAGGTGATGACGGTCGAGAGCTGCCACCAGAGCGACGTGTTCCCGTTGATGTTGGGAATGACCAGGTACGAAACGATGTACGTGAGAACCACCGACACGATCGAGGTTAGCCACACCAGCACGGTGAGCGGGTGTTCGAAGTTGAAGCGCGTCGTATTTGCATGACGCGCTTTGGTCATCGCGGCATTGACGAGATACGACAAGCCCGATGCGACGACCATCATCACCCGCATGAGGAAGATCCAGACGAGCAATTGCGACTGTAGCGCTGTGTCAGCGACCGCGAGCACGATGAAGGAGATCAGCGCTACGCCCGTCACACCGTAGGTCTCGAAGCCGTCCGCCGTCGGGCCCACCGAATCGCCGGCGTTGTCGCCGGTGCAATCCGCGATGACGCCAGGGTTTCGCGCGTCGTCTTCCTTGATCTTGAAGACGACCTTCATGAGGTCGGAACCGATGTCGGCGATCTTGGTGAAGATGCCGCCAGCGATACGCAGCGCCGCCGCACCTAACGACTCACCGATGGCGAAGCCGAGGAAGCACGCGCCTGCAACGTCGGACGGGATGAAGAGCAGAATCGCGAGCATGAACAGCAGCTCGACCGAGATCAGCATCATTCCAACGCTCATTCCAGCGCGCAGCGGAATATCGTGCAGCGGATACGCCTTGCCTCGCAGACTCGCGAAGGCTGTTCGCGAATTGGCCAGCGTATTGATGCGGATGCCGAACCATGCGACGCCGTAACTGCCGGCCATGCCGATCAGGCTGAACAGCAGAATGATGAAGATCTTCGGCAGGGCGAGTCCGGTGAGTATGAAGTACAGCACGATCACCGCGCCGATAAACGCGAAGAGAATGAGTAAGAGCCTGCCCTGCTGGACGAGGTACGCTTTGCACGTCTCGTAAATCAGTGCGGATATCTCCGCCATCGATTTGTGCACCGGCATGTTCCGCACTTTGACGTAGCTCCACCAGCCAAAGAGCAGACCTAGCACGCAGACCACGAGGCCCGAGAGCAGAATCTGGTGACCCGTGTATCCGAGGAAATTCCCCTGATTGAGGTCGGGAAGCTGAATGTTCACCTCTCCGCCCGGGCGGTGCTCTTGCGCAGCCGCGGCGGCGGTGTCCTGGGCGGAGGCGACCGGCGCGAGCAGCGTGCCGGCGAGTCCGAGCGTGAGGCCTAACAAGAGGATGCGCCGAGTGAATCGCATCAATGACATCGGGAACGTTCTCCTTGAGGTAGCGTGCAGAGTCGCGCCCGCGTTCACGGCAGCACCGTTAGGCGGGCAGTTGGCCGGCGGGTGGCCGCCGCCAGAGTAAGAACACCGGAATACCGAGCAGCACGAGCACCAATCCGGACACGGCTTGGGCACGCGTCTTCTCGGCGATGATTAGAATGATCGCGACCGCGGCGGCCAGCGCGATATATAACGCCGGCAGTACCGGATAGCCGACGGCGCGGTACGGACGCGGCGTGTCCGCGCGTTTGCGGCGCAAAATGAAGAGCCCGATCGTCGTGAGCACGTAGAACACGAGCGCGGCGAAGATCACGTAGTCCAGCAGCTGACCGTACGTGCCCGTTAGGCACAGCAATGTAATCCAGACAGCCTGCACCGTGAGTGCGAACGCGGGGACATGCCGCGCACTGAGCGATCCGGCGCGCGCGAAGAACAGCCCGTCGCGCGCCATGGCGTAGTAGACCCTCGCGCCGGACAGGATCAGTCCGTTGTTACAGCCGAACGTCGAAATGAGAATCGCAGCGGCCATGAGCGCCGTGCCGCTGGGGCCCAGGATCACTTCGGCTGCGGCAGGTCCCACACGATCCTGCGTCGCGAACTGGATGCCGCGTTCGAGCACCGTGGCGCCTTCGGCCGATCCAGCGAGCGGAAGAACCGTGAGGTAAGAAACGTTCGCCAGCACATAGAGCAAGCTGACCAGCCCCGTGCCTAACAAGAGCGCCATGGGTAGATTGCGCTGCGGGTTGTCCACTTCGGCGGCAGCGAACGTGACGTTGTTCCAGGCGTCGCTCGAAAAGAGCGAGCCAACCATCGCAGCACCGAATGCCAGGATGAATGCCGCGCCGACCGGCGGACTGCCCGCGAAACCGGAACCGAAGTTGGCGCCAGTGGCGACGGCGTTGGCGCCGATCGTTAGGCCGAACAGAATCAACAGGGCCAACGCGACAGTCTTGACGCTGGTGAGCGTTGTCTGAACCAACTTTCCTTCGCGCACGCCTCGGATGTTGATCCACGTGAGTACCCACACCGAGATCAGCGCCACAAGGCGTTGCGGCGAAAGTCCCAGCTGAAACGCCTGGGCTGGCGAGCGGCAGCCTAACGCGGCAACGCAGACGTCGGTCTGCGGGAACCAAGCAAAGCGCTCGGGACCCAGCTGCGGCACGAAGACTGCCAGGAAGCGACCAAATGCGACGGCAACCGCGGCGATCGTTCCAGTCTGAATGACAACGAAGAGCGTCCAGCCATAAAGAAAGCCGACGAGAGGACCCATCGACTCGCGCAGGAAGACGTATTGGCCACCGGCTCTGGGGTACATTGCGGCCAGCTCGCCGTACGCCAGCGCTCCCAGAAGCGTGATGACGCCGGTGAGCACCCATACCATCAACAACCAAAGCGGCGAATTGAGCGACCGCGCGATGTCAGCCGAAACGATGAAAATCCCCGACCCGATCATCGATCCAGCGACGAGCATCACCGCGTCGACGAGCGAAAACGCCCGAACGAAGCCCGTACTTGTTGTGCTCGCGGTGGTCGAATCGGCCACGCAGTACCCTGAATCGCTGGTTGTTGAACTCGCTCGCCGGCGGGTGGGCTAGCCGGCGGAAGAGGCTGGGGCCCTCAAGTCGCGCGAAAAGATATGCCGCACCTTGGGCTTAAGCCAGGGCGAACCAGCACTACGACTTACAGCGCTTCTGCCTTGATCGCGACAGTGTCTCTGACAGGCGCTCCGGTGCGGCGAACGGCTGGTCGGAAGCGCATTTCGAGGAGCATTTCCTTCACGCGTTTGTTGTAGCGCGAGTCGTTCGAAGGATTGAACGAGATCAGCGTCGCGTTGCCGAGCGTGTCGACATCGAAGTACGCGGTCATGCGGTATGGCCGGACCTTACTTGGGACCGGAATCGGCAGTATCGGGAGCGCGACGACCGTTGCGCCGTGAATGTCGTCGTCTCCACCGCCGGCCCCCTGACCGTTTCCGGAGCCGCGGCCTGGCCCATTCCCCGAACCGACCCCGCCACCGGTACCAGGCCCGTTTCCAGTGGTGCCGTCCTTTCCTGTGCGTCCTGCGGCCCCGTTGCCAACGGAATCCGGACGCGCGGCAGTTACGGACTCGGGTGGTGCCGCAGCCGGCGGCTCGGGCTTTACCTCGGGTTTTGTCTCTTCCTTCTTGGGCTCTGCAGGTGTTGGAACTGGGGCCGGCGCGACGCTGGCCGGAGTCTTCGGCATAACGATGAAGCGCAGCCGTTCACGGACGTCGCGAAGCGCGCCGGCTCCCATCGTGCCGCCGCCCCCTCCGCCCGCTGGTCCGCGTCCCCCAGCGGCCTTGTTGCGAACGTCGAGGGCCTCCCGCGCCGAGAGGAGTGGCGGCAACAAGATCAGCGCGACGATCAAGGCATGGAGCAACGCGGCGGCAACAGTGGGCCGCGCCGACGTGGGGTCGCGCGTCGGAATGCCCAGAGGGGGGCGATACACTGGCTTCTCGGGCGATTCGTTAGGCAACTGCGAGTCCTTTTAGGCCTTAGTCTTTAGTCCTTAGCTACGACCCGCTGGTTAGCGACTATAGCTAAGAACTAACGACTTTTGGGTTACAAAGTATACGGCGGGTGACCCCTGGAGGTTCACCCGCCGTTAAAACGACGTTCGACTAGCTCTGCAGTTACTTCACGTCTATCGGTGTGATGCCGAGCACCTTTACACCCGAGCCACGCGCCATGTCCATCGCCCAAATGACGTCCTGATAAACGGCTTCCGGATCGCCTTTGACGAACATGATTTTCTCGGGCCGCGGATCGTAGATCTCCTTGAGACGCCGCGCGAGGTTCTCTCTCGTCATCGGCTCCTTGTTCACGGCGAAGGTGCCGTTAGGAAGGATCTCCAGGATGATCTGATCCGGCTTTGCATCAGGTGGTTTGTCCTGCGGCGTCGGATCCGGCAGCTGCAGGTCCACTGACTTCCGCGCCAGCGGCTGCATGATCATGAAGATGATCAGCAGCACCAGCAGGATGTCGATCATTGGTACGACGTTCGGCTCGTTCTGGAGCCCGCCGCCGCCCATTTTGAAAGCCATGAATGCGCTCCTTCGTTAGGCGTTGTTGGGCTACTTCTTCTTTTCGTCGATCACGTCACCCGCCACGGTGGACTGCGTCCCCATCTTCTGATCGGACACAGCACCGACGACGCGCACGCCGTTCTTGGCCGCGATGTCCATCGCTTTGGCGACGAACTTGTACTTGAGGTCCTTATCGGCCTTGATGTAGAGGATTTTGTCGACCGTGCGCGCGTCGTAAATGCGCTTGATCGTCTCGTCCAGAGTGTCCTCGGCGATGGGCCGTTTGTTGAGCCAGAACGATCCATCGACCGCAACGCCTAACACCTGGTCCGTATCTTCTTCGGGGTGCGTCTTGATATTGATGCCTTCTGGCGGCGTAGCCTTGAAGCCCTGCGCAAGCGCTGGTGTCACCACCATGAAGATGATGAGCAGCACCAGCATTACGTCGATCATCGGAACGACGTTAGGCTCGGCCTTTACGCCCTCGCCAGCTACTTGTAAACCCATCGTGTGAGTCCTCGATGGCTAGAGTGACTCCGACTACTGCGAGATCGGACCGGAGCCCTGCGCTTGCGTGTTGAACTCTCTCGTGAAGCGCGAACGGCCAAATTCGCCCGACACGCCCTTGATGAGATAGTCGATGAGTTCCTTCGACGTATACGTCATCTCGGCGGACAGGTTGTCGATCTTCGTGGTGAAGTAGTTATAGAACCACACCGCTGGGATCGCGACGATGAGACCGAACCCGGTGGCGATCAGTGCTTCAGCGATACCGGCCGCGATCGCCGTGATACCGCCAGAGCCCGACGTGGCCATCGAGTTGAACGCGTTGATGATGCCGAACACGGTGCCGAGGAGTCCGACGAACGGCGCCGTCGCACCGACGGTCGCGAGGACCGCGTTGCCGCGCTTGAGCGTCACGAGCTCCATGAGCATTTCGCGTTCGACCGCGCGTTCTGCCGTGTTGATGTCTGAGACTGTGATCGATCCATCCGCGATCAGCGGCTGCACTTCCTTCAGAGCGCCGCCAAGCACACGCGAGACGTGTGACCTCTTGTAGCGCGACGCCAAGTTGATCGCTTCACCGAGGTTGTCCTCTTCCAGAAAACGAGAAAACTCGGGTGCGAACTTGATCGTTTCCTTTTGCGCTTTGCGCAGCGCCCACCACTTCTGGATCGCCACCGAGAGCGACCAGATCGACATGAAGATGAGGATGAACCACAGCGTTTTGCCAAAGAGTGGGGTTTTCTCCCAGATCTCAGCGAGACTAATCGACATAGGGCGAGGGGTTAGGTGTTAGGGGTTAGGGGTTAGGGGTTAGGCAACGCCAAACCCCACCTGCGTTATCTACTTCGCGATCGTAAATGCAAACGGCTGTTGCACGAGCTGCTTCACCTTTCGGCCGCCGACTTCAGCGGGAATGAAGCGCATCCCAGGAAGCGCCGAGCGAACTGATTGGGCGAAGAGATCGTGTGAGGATTTCAGCACTTTGTAAGAGCCGGCTTCCGCGCGTCCGGTCGTATCGACAACGAACTGCGCGAGCACTTCACCCTCGACGCCTGCCTGACGCAGGATGTCGGGATACCGTGGGCTCGAAGAGCCTGGCGCCTGGACGACTGGCTTCTCGACCTGGAACTCGAAGTACGGCTGATCCTGTTGTACCACTGGCTTCTCGACGCCCTTCGACACGCCGCCCTGCTGGCCCTTACCTGTGAAGTCCGCCTCGTCCGTCACCTTCTTCGAGAGATCGATGTCGGGCAGAACGTCGGGGATTTCGACCGGCGCGTTAAGGACTTGGAATCCTTTCGGCGGCGGCGGCGCAACAACCTGCGGTGGTGGTTCGTTCTTCGGCGGTTCCGGCTCGTTTTTCTTCACTTCGACGAAGTCGATCTTTTCCTGCTTCGGCTTCTCGAGCGCCTGGCGGGCGTGTGCTGTTGCGACAACGGCCCCGCCGATCAACGCGATGTGCAGGACCGTACTGCCAAGCACGAGGCCCCTGCTCTTTGGCTTCTTGGGCTTCGACTCCAGCAGGTTGTTGAACATGCGCCCTCTACCGTGAGTGGGAAACGCGAAGTGCAAGAGAAATCATCCCAGCGGGATGAATCTCTATGCGACACGATTCTACGCCGCGCGAATGACACGGCTATGGCGCGCAGATTACAAATCGATGAAAGCGAAATTACGAATCCCTTAGCCGGCGAAGCATGCTGAGGCGGTGCATGTTCATGCAGCGCCTCATGTCGCGCGGCGAAAACGCTTGCGGGAACGGAGGTTGGAGTGCCTAACGAGGCGCGGTCGCCCCGTCGGGGCTCTCGCGCGGCACGCTGGCCTGCTCTGTCCCCTGCTGAGCCGCGCTGTCGGCGTTTTCGGCCGTAGCGTCTGCGTCGGCTGCAGCCGGGAGTGTCACGACAAACGTGCTCCCGCGATGCAGCCTCGACTGAGCCGTGAGCGTGCCGCCGTGCGCCTGCGCGATCCATTGGCAGATCGCGAGTCCCAGCCCGAAGCCACCGCGTTCTGCCGCTCGCGAACGGGCGCGATCCGATCGCCAAAAGCGATCGAAGATGAAGGGCAACTCGGCCGCGGCGATCCCGATACCGCTGTCTCGCACCGTGAAAACGACTTGGCCGTCGCGACGAGCAAGCGAGAGCTCAACTTCACCGCCCTTTGTCGAGTACTTGATTGCGTTGGTGATCAGGTTGAGGAAAAGCTGTCGCAACCGAAGATAGTCGCCGAGGACAAACGCTTCGTCATCCTGCGGCATGCTGACCTCGAGCTCCGCGCTCTCGCCGAGGATGACCGCGGTCTCGAAAACCTCGTGCGCGAGCGCATGCACGTCCACGAGCTTGCGATGCAGGTCGAAGCGTCCCTCGTCGGCGCGCGCGAGCGTGAGCAGCGAATCGACGAGATCCGCCATCCGCGTCGTTTCCTGCAGCGCTTCCTCCAGAGCCACGAGCTGCTCGGTGGAACCGCTCGGCGCAGTCATCGCGCGCTCTACATCCGCGCGCAGTACCGCCAGCGGCGTCTTGAGCTCGTGACTCGCATCAGCAGTGAAGCGGCGTAAACCACCGAACGACGTCTCCAGGCGCCCGAGCATTTCGTTCAGGTTGCCCGCGAGACGTTCGACCTCCTGGTCCGCGCCGCTCACATCGAGTCGCTTGTGCAGACTGCGGCCGTCCGTGATCGCCTCGACTTCGTTGATGATCTGATCGATCGGCGCAACCGCGCGCTTGCTGATCATGAGCGCTGCGAAGACTGAAAGCGCGAGCACAAACGGCGTGATGATGAACATCGTGCCTAACAACTCGCGCTGGGCGCTGTTGCTCTCGCGGCGACTAACGCCAGCGACGACATACATCGAACGAAACGCCGGGTCTGTGTCGCGGCGCGCAACCAACACGATGTCGTCCAATCTCAGGTCCAGATGCATCGGGACCGGGTCTGTGCGCAGTAGTTCGACAGCGGCGTTGAAGCGGCGCACGTCCTCGGCACGCTGCGGCTGATCGATCCCTTGTGTCTGAGTCCGCAATCGCACGATGGCCGGCGATTCGTACAGCACGCTGCCGGCGGCATCCACCACCGTTAGGTAGCCCGGGATTGCATCGAGCGTGACGGTGGCGCCTTGTGGCAACCGCAGGCTGCCCGGGAGCTCAAATGCCGGGCGTGCTGCGGTGTCGCGGGATGTCGGGGCTGCGGCGAGCGCTTGCCGAAGGATTAATACGGCGAGATCGCCGCGTTGCATCGCCTCTTGTTCCAGCTCACGGCCGGCCCTCGCGCTGCGGGCCAGGTAGACGACCACAGCAAAAACGACTACCGAGGCGAGCAGAGCCCCGGCGTAAGCCGTGGTTAGGCGCGCCCGGATCGAAGCCACGGGCTACTACCCTCGAACGACGTAGCCGACACCACGCACAGTCCCGATCAACTTCTTGTCGAAACGTGCGTCGACTTTCTTGCGCAAATGATTAATCACGACGTCCACAATGTTGGTCCCTGGGTCAAAGTGATACCCCCAGGCGTACTCCGTGATCAACGTCCGGCTCATCACTTTACCCGCGTGGCGCATCAGGTACTCCAAAACGGCGTACTCCTTTGGCGTCAGGTCGATCAACTTGCCGTTCCGCCGGACCTCGTGCGTATCCCGACTCAGTTCGAGATCTGCGACCTTGAGCGCGCTCGAAGCAAGCGCGCGCGGCCGCCGCGTTAGAGCCTCGGCGCGGGCCAGCAACTCCTCGAAGGCGAATGGCTTGGTGACATAGTCGTCTGCGCCGGCGCGCAGCGTGTGTACCTTGGCGTCGACGGCATCCTGCGCCGTGAGGACCAACACCGGCTTCTCGAAGCCTTTGCCGCGTAGCGACCTCAAAACGTCGAGGCCAGACTTGCCTGGCAGTCGCATATCGAGGATGACGATGTCGAAGGCATCGCCCTTCGCGAGCGATTCTCCCTCCTCCCCGTTCGCTACAAGCTCCACGCCCCAGCGCTGCTCTTCGAACCCTCGTTTTACGAAACTGCCGACTGTTGGATCATCTTCGATAACGAGGACGTTCATCGCATGCCGCTAGGTGGGCTCGCTTAAGGGGATTCTCCCGAGTCGGTCGAGGGCGACGCGCTATGCGAACGCGGGCGTCTGAATCCGTACTCGCGGATCTTGCGGTATAACGTCTTTGACGATATGCCGAGTATCACCGCGGCGCGACCCTGATGCCACTGCACATCTGTCAGAACGCGCTCGATGTGACGGCGTTCGAGCTCCTCGAGCGTGAGCAGCTCCGCGGGCGTCGGTGCGCGCGGCCCCGCCGCTCCGCCTAGCGGGAGGTCAGCGACTGTCACAACGCCGTCGGTTGCGAGCAGCGCTGCGCGTTCGATGACGTTGCGCAGCTCGCGCACGTTCCCGGGCCAGCGATAATGCACCAGTGCCTCACGAGCGCTTTCGCTCAGTTTTGGTGCACTTTCGCGCCCGCTCGTCTTTGTCTGCTTTGCGAAGTGATCTGCAAGCAGAAGAATGTCCGTCGGACGCTCGCGCAGAGGAGGGAGCGCCAGCGTGATCGTGTTGATCCTGTAGTACAAATCCTTGCGGAAGCGTCCTGCCTCGACCTCGGCGCCAATTGTGCGGTTTGTAGCGGCCACGATGCGCGCGCGCACATCAACTTGCTGAGTGCCGCCGACGCGGAAGAATGCGCCCTGCTCGAGCGCGCGCAGCAAAGTCCCCTGAAGCCGCGACTCGAGACCGCAGATCTCGTCGAAAAAGAGCGTGCCGCCTGCGGCTAGTTCGATAAGTCCGGTCTTGCGGCCATCTGCACCTGAGAATGCGCCCTTCTCGTAGCCAAACAACTCTGTTTCTATCGTCGCTCCTGCGAGCGCCTCGCAGTTGAGATCGACCAGGCGGCCGTCGCCACGGCCAGAAAGTCGGTGCAGCACGCGGGCGATGAGCTCCTTGCCAGTGCCCGACTCTCCGGTGATGAGCACCGGCGCGTCGCTCTTTGCGACTTTAGCCGCTAGTGCGAGCACATCCTGCATGCGCGGATCCTGCGTCACTATTTCCGGAAGCGGATCCAGCTGGGCGAGCCGGTTGTGCAGCAGCGTGTTCTCCCGAGCCAGCTCGCGTTTCTCGAAGGCTCGCCTAACAAGCACTTCGATGTCGGCCATGCGGTACGGCTTCGTGAGATAGTCGTATGCGCCGAGGCGCACCGCGCCGATCGCCGGTTCGATCGTGCGATTACCCGTCACGACGACCACTTCGGGAGGATCGGCTTCGTCGCGCAGGCGACGCAGAATCTCCAGCCCGTCGATGCCTGGCATCGTCACGTCGAGCACCGCGACATCGAACGCCTGGGCCCTCAGCGCCTCGAGCGTCGCATCGCCTGTCAGCGTTAGCGTTGTGTCGCACCCGCGCTGCATGAGGAAATCGCGCAGGAGGGTACCGAGCGCCTGCTCGTCCTCTCCGATGAGCACACGGATCGGGCGCAGCATCACTCCGGCTCCTCGGCTTCGGGAAAGAGCATGCGGAAGGTGCTGCCCGCACCTAACGTGGAATCGACCTCGATGCGGCCGCCGTGGTCGCTGACGATGCCGTAGCAGATGGACAGGCCGAGACCCGTCCCTCGCCCCGGGGGTTTCGTCGTATAGAACGGCTCGAAGATCTTCCCGAGCTCGGTGCGCGGAATGCCATGGCCGCGATCGATGACCTCGGCCACGACGCGCTCGTTAGGTGCTATGCCGGAACGAGTGCGAATCACGAGCGGCGAGTTGTCTTCGCCCGCGTCGGCGGCGTTGAGCAGCAGCGCCATGAAGACCTGCACCAGCTGCTCGGTGTTGGCGTTGACGAGCGGCAGCTCAGGATCGAGCAGCAGCTCGATCGGGACGCGCTTGAATCGGGCGTGGTGCTTTAGCAGAAAGAGCGTCTGCTCGATGACGGCATTGAGCGAGACCGCCATCTTCGCACGCGGCGCACTGCGACTGAATTCCAGCAGCCCCTCGATAATGCGCTTGCAGCGCTGCACTTCGTTGTCGATGATCGAGAGGTACTCGTCGCACTGCGGTGTCAGCTCGGCCCCCGCGGCGCGCACATCGTCCAGCCGCAAGGCGAGACTTTCTCCGCACGCGGCAATCGTGGCGAGCGGATTGTTGATCTCGTGCATAACGCCGGCGGCGAGCTGCCCGATTGCGGCGAGCTTTTCAGTCTGCGCGAATCTGTCATGCGCTTCACGCCAGTCCGTGATGTCTTCACCGATCGTGATGACGTGGGTGATTCCCGCGTCGCCCAAACGCATCGGGATTTTGGTGATGCGGTAGGTCCGCACCTCGCCGGTGGCGCGCGACTCGAGCGTGTACGTCTGCAGGCGTCCAGTGCGCAGCACCTCGTCGAATTCACGACGGAGCATCTCAGCCGGCTGCCGATGCAACACCTCGAATATCGTTCGGCCTAACGCTTCCTCGCGGGACACGCCTTGCATGCCGGTCTCACGTTTGCGATTCCAGGCTTGTACGCGGTACTCGCGATCGATCACGTACAGGCCGACGGGAAGCGAATCGATGATCTTTTCAGTGAAGCGCCGTTCGTTTTCCAGGCGTTTAGACTGGTCGTCGATTTCGACGCGCAGGCGACTGATCTCCTCGTCGCGTGCTAGCTCGGGGGCCAGCAGACGAGCGATCGTCGACGCCAGGAGCTGGGCGTCGACTGACATTCCGGGTGCGTCGATCACAAGCGCGCCCAAGTTCCGCTGGTGCGCGATGAGACGTCGGACGAATAGGCCCGTAATGGCCTCGCCCTCGCGTGATTCGAACGACGGCGGTGACGTCGCGCTATCGCCCTCACCGACAACGGCGCGGCGCAGCACCCCCGCGGCGTCAGGCTGCCAGATGGCGCACGACGTCGCACCTAGCGCGTCCCGCAGAATCGCGAGCGCTGCCGTTAGGCGGGCGTCGAGCGGCTCGGGTGTAGCCAGCCGCGCCGCGACATCGGCCACGACCGCGAGCGGCGAAGAGACCATTGGCACTGAGGACTGGGTCATGAGATCTGGGTCGCAGGGAGGGCGTACCTCCCCCCCTCGGACAGATTGACCGATTCCCTCGTGCAAAGGTCACAGGATACCGGCAGGATCAATGGGGTCAGACCCCTTTGATCACGTCCAGTCGACCCGCAGTGGCTCTCCTAACACGCGTCGGGCTGTATCGCCGTCGATGACGACCGAATACGACTCGCGATCGACTCGCACGGACACCGAATGGCCCGCGATCTTCGCGTCGTGTAACTCGGCCATGTCGATATCAAACGGCAACGGATCGACAGTGATTCCAGTCTGATCCGGACGCAGACCACACACGTACTGCAGGATCAGATCGGCGACCCAAGAGCGCTGGTAGTCGTCGATGCCGCGATATGCGGAGGGCGCGCCGGTGAAGGGATTGTAGTGCTCGAAGCAGTTGGGGTGCTGCGGGTCTCCGCTCCAGAACATCATATGGATGAAGCGACGCAGCAGATGCGCGGCCGCGCTGCGTAGTCGCGGACGTTCAGGCGTCGCCCAGGTGCCTAACGCATCGACGATGTGCGAGTTTATCGTTGGCCACACACGTCCGTTCGACGCGCGCGCTTGCCGCTTCCCTTTCCACTCGGCGGCAGCGCTGAAGAGCGGATCGGACAGCGCCGACGACGGCACGGGATACGTCGTCCAGAACAGCGACGGATCGAGCAGTGTGCGCAGGAGCCCACCGGCGTGAGCTTCCTGTGCGATGTCTGTCATGAAAGGATAGAAACCGACCGCGGCGCGCACGCCCGTGCGCTGCCCGGACGCAGGATTGACGTCGCAGAAGAGCTCCGCGTCAGGATCCCACATACGCTCGCGCACGGCGCGCGCAATGCGCTCGGCCGCCTTCCCCCACTCGACGATGTCGTTAGGCGCCACATCGGGCGCCAGCTTCTGCAGCGTGCGCAGCAGGCGGTAGGCGTACACCGTGGCGTCGATGCCTTTCAGCCGCAGCCGATTCTCCCAGCCGTAGAGGTCGGCGTTCGGATCGACGGCCAGGTAGCGCGACATGAACTCATGACCGGTCTCGTACTGATCGACAACGTCGATCATTCCGGTATTGTCGCGATCGCGCGCTGCGAGCAACCACTCCGCATAGCGCGCCATCTGTGGATACAGCTCCGCGAGGAACGCATGGTCTGGAGCGATAGCGTGCAGCGCCTGAAACGCACCGCCCCAATCCGCGTGGTAGAAATCGGTCTCGGAAACGTGGTTCACGTAAACGCGGCCGCGCAGCGCACCGTCCTGCCGTTGGTGGCTGAACATCGTTCGCAGCACGCCGCGTGCGAGCTCCGGATCAGAGAGCCAACGCAATTCGCGCACGTGACACGCGGCGCTGGCGGCGATCGGCTCGTGAAAGGCGCCGACGCCTTCACATGTCGTGGGGAAGCGATACATGCCGACGCCGGGCGCGATCGCGTTCAGCCACAGGCCATACCAGCGGTACCAGTAGTAGCGCTCGAAGTACGGATCAGAGCACACGAAGCGCGGCGCCAGATCGAACAGTTCCTGCCAGCGGCGCCGGCTGGCTCCACCTAACGTGGCGTATCCGGCGCTTACGGCTGCGCTCGAGCGCGGCGTGTACGCTCTGGGCCGCACTCCGGCCGTCAAATCACCGGCATCTGCCGTTAGGCGCATCGCGAACGTCACTTGCATGTCGGTCATCCCGCGCGCCAGTGCACGATGCACCGCGCCGTACAGCTGACCTTCCTGCGAGGTTGCGCCCGCCTTCACGCGCGATGGCAGCGCTTCCTGTCGCCACTGCTCGGCGAACGGAGCGAAGTGCCAGTGCGGCTGCACGGCGGTTCGCGCGCTGAAGGACGCGCTCCAGCTTGTGGCGCCACCGAGGCACGTCAGCTCGGCTCGTACGCTCAGGGCCACGTTGCGCCTGTCGCGGACCTCACGGACGAAGCCTAACGTCGCACCGTCCCAACGCACCGACGCCGGATCAAGTACATCGGAGTCCTGGACGGTCCACGCCACAGCATGCAGAGTCATTGGGACGTCAGCGTGCAGCCGCCACTCGGAGGCAAACACGCCGCCTGGCTGCACGGTGCGCACCTCGTACGCCTCGATCCCGCCTGCCAGCTCATAACGACATGTCAGTTCGGCCGGCGTCCAGCGGCGTTCGCGGATCTCGGCGCGCAGCTCCTTCCCCTCATGGTCCAGAAAAGCCACCGTGTAGAGCGGACCGAAGGCGTACTGGTAGAACGTGGCCTCGTCCCAGAAGCCGGGCGCGTCGAGCCACTGCGCGAACGGCGGGGCGAAGATGATGCCGTCGCCGCAGCCCAGGTACCACTTGTCGACGCGGGCGAGAAGCTCGAGCGGATCGTGCATGCCAACCGCGACGTTAGGCGTCAGGCCAGTTTGGCAGCTTCCGCGAGGATCTCCGCGTTCTCTCGCCGCGTGCCCGGCGTTTCCTCAACGTAAGCCCAGCGGATCACACCACTCTTGTCGATGAGAAAGTAGGCGCGATTCGAAAGGAAGCGCTCAGTGTGCAGCAGGCCGTACTGGATCGTCACTTCGCGTTTGAAGTCGCTCAGTAGCTCGACCTGCATCTTGTGCATCGCCCTGAACTCGCGCAGGACGTGATGCGAGTCCACGCTGATCCCGAGCACGGTAACGTTTTCACTCGCGAATTGATCGAAGTCATCGCGAAAGGCGCACATCTCGGCAGTGCACGTGGAGGAGAACGCGAGTGGAAAGAAGGCAAGCAAGACGTTGGTTCCGCGCATCGCCGAGAGCGTGACGGGCGTGTTGCTCGACGATGGAAGTGTAAAGTCGGGGGCGGTTTGACCAACGATGGGAATGCGCGGCGCGATAGGTGTCATGCGGCGAGCAAACGTAGACGCGCGCGGGCTCCCCTTCAAGCACGACGTCTGTCGCTCAAGCTTCCTGTTGACACTCTACAGGAAGCGCCGTATCGTTGCTCCTGTAGGCATCCGAGAGGAGTCAGGTGGCGAGCGACACGCGGCAGGATCTGCTCCAAGGCACGCTCGATCTTCTCGTGCTCAAGGTGCTGTCAGTTCAGTCGAGCATGCACGGCTGGGGCATCGCACACGCCATTCAACGGACGTCGCGCGACACACTGCTCGTCAACCAGGGCTCGCTCTATCCTGCCCTGCACAGACTCGAGCGGCGCGGCTGGCTCACTGCCGAGTGGGGGACGTCGGAGAACAATCGCAGCGCGAAGTACTATCGCCTAACGGCAGATGGGCGGCGGGCGCTCCTGGATCAAACGGCGGACTGGGAACGTTTCGCCGGCGCGGTCCGCCTCATTCTGCGACTGGCCTAACGCATGAGCCTACTCATGAAATGGAAGCGGATTCTCAGTCTCGCGGCCACGGACGTCCTGTCGCCTGGGCGGCGCGAGCACGAGCTGGACATGGAAGTCGCTGATCATCTGTCCCGGGAGGCAGCCGCGCTGGAACTGCAAGGCTGGTCGCCGGAGGCGGCGCGTCAGGAGGCACGTCGTCGCTTCGGCAGCCTGAGTGCGACGAAGGATGACGTCAGAGCACAGCGCTTCGGTGCCGTCGCCGAAGGCGTGGTGCGCGAGGCTCGTTTCGGCGGCCGCTGGCTGCGGCGCTCGCCCGGCTTTACGGCGGCGGCACTCCTCACGCTTGCGTTAGGCATCGGCGCCACGACCGCGATTTTCAGCATCCTTGACACAGTCATTCTACGGCCACTGCCCTATCGCGACGACCGGGAGCTGATCACGCTGTGGCAGCACGCAACTCGGATCGGCGATACGCACGATCTCGTGTCGCCCGCGAACTTTCGCGACTGGAAAGCCCGGGCGAAGTCATTCGAGCGCATCAGTGCGCTGAGTTATTGGAGTGTGAACTGGACCGGTCCGGACGGCGTCGTGTCAGTGGATGCTTGGGCGGCATCGCCGGACTTTTTCGCCATGATGGAGCGAGAGCCGGCGTTAGGTCGCACCTTCACTTCCGACGAGTTTACCCCTGGCCGCAACAGCGTCTTTGTTGTCACGCACGGATTCTGGCAGCGCGTCCTCGGCAGCGATTCAGCCGCGGTGGGTAAGTCGTTCCGGACGGACGAGGGAACGATGACGCTCGTTGGCGTCATGCCGCCGGGTTTCGAGCTGCTCGGCGAGCGCGACATCTACATCCCGTTGATTCTCCCGGAAGAGCAATGGCGCCGCCGGCAAGCGACGTATCTCGTGGTTGCCGGGCGACTGGCGCCGGGGGTGTCGCTACAGCAGGCGCGCAATGAACTGGACATGCTCGGTGCTGCGCTGGAGCGGGAATATCCACGCGAGAATCAGGACGTGCGCATCTTCGCGTCGCCGCTGCGCGACGAGCTGCTCGGCGAGGCGAAGTCACCAATACTGCTGCTGGCCGGTGCCGTCCTGTGTCTACTGATCGTCGCCTGCGCGAACGTGGCGAACCTGCTGCTGCTGCGATCGCTCGGCCGACGGCGCGAGTTCGCGTTGCGGACGGCGTTAGGCGCATCTGGTGGGCGACTGGTTCGCCAGCTGGTTGTTGAGAGTGGTCTCCTTGCCCTCAGCGGTGGCGCCGTGGCACTGCTGGTGGCATTTGGCGCGCTCAAGCTCTTCCTCGCACTCGCGCCCGCCGATGTACCGCGCTTGCAGGGTGCTGTTATCGATGGTCGTGTCTTAGCGTTCGCACTTGGGGTGTCGACGATCAGCGCTCTCGCGTGCGCGATCGGGCCGCTAGTGCGTGTGCTGCGCGGTGCGCCGCGCGAGGCACTGAGCGAGACGGCAAGTGCAAGCACCCAGACCCGGGGATCGCGCACGTCACAGCACGCGCTCGCGGCCGTGCAAATCGGATTTGCGTTGACGCTAGTGATCGGGGCGGGGCTGCTCGTGCGCAGCGTGCATCGGCTCTTAGCAGTGGAGCGCGGCTTCGATCCGCGCGGTGTCTCTTCGCTGACCGTTCAGGCGTGGGACGCGTATCCGAAGGAAGCGGCGCGCGTCGCATTCGCCGCGGACATGGACGCGCGACTGCGCGCGCTACCGGGCGTGCGCCAGGTTGGGCTGACGACGGCGCTACCGATGCACGATCCAGTCGGCAATCAAGGCGCGGGCGTTGTCGTCGTCGGGAGCGGGCTGACCGATCGCGACACGAAGCAAGCGCTCGCGGCAGTCATCTCTCCGACGTACTTCGCTACGTTAGGCATCCCACTGCGCCAGGGCCGCACGTTTTCTGCAGCCGATGATACGGCCGGCCCGCGCGTGGTCATTGTGAACGAGGCGTTTGTGCGCGAGCACTTTCAAGGGAAAAGCGCAGTCGCGCGCCGCGCGCGCGTCTCGTTCTACGGTGCGCCGATCGAGCACGAGATCGTTGGCATTGTGGGCGATGTGCGACATGGCGGCCTTCACGAGGCGCCACAGCCGACTGTCTTTCTTCCGTACGCGCAGCAGCGCACGGGCGTGATGATGTTCATCGTGAAGAGCGACCGGCCAGCGGCCGCTATGCTTCCTGAGATGCGCGAAGCGCTGCGCATGGCGAACGCGAATCTGCCGCCGGACGACCTCACGACATTGGATGGGCTGCTGGAACTGTCGACACGCGAGCGGCGATTTCTCAGGACGTTGTTGTTAGGCTTTTCCGCGCTCGCGCTTGTCCTCGCGTTAGTTGGCACGTATGGGGTGGTGAGTCACGCGACGGCGGCGCGGCGCCGCGAGATCGCCGTGCGAATGGCGTTGGGGGCGAGCCAGACGAGTGTGCGCGGGCTCGTCCTGCGTCACGGCTCGCTGCTTGCCGCGGCTGGCAGCGTTCTCGGCTTGTTAGGCGCTGGCGCCCTCGTGCGTCTGCTCCAAGGCTCGCTCTTCGGCATTTCGCCGTTCGATCCGCCGACGTACCTGCTGAGCACCGTGTTGGTGCTGGCCGCGGCAGTCGTGGCGAGCACCGTGCCCGCTGTGCAGGCGTCGCACAGCAATCCGTCCACTGTCCTAAGAAGTGCCTAGCGCGCGTTAGGCTCGGCGCGTGAGCAGCTGCTGGAAGCGTGTGTTCGCTTTCAGCGGCGCCCACAGCGGATCGTTTCTAAGCGAGTGGGACGACAGCCAGGATGGAGAGCTCAGGAGCTGCTCGAGTTGATCTAGCGACGCGTCTTGGTCGCCGAGTTTGAGAAACGTTTGCGCCGCGTATTGCGCCACTTCGGCCCACGCGATCGCGTCGCGCGATTGCGGGGCGAGCTCGACCGATCTGCGCGCGTCCTTGAGGGCCTGGGCGCGGTTTCCCACAAGGGCGTACGCCCAAGCGCTCCCGGCGCGGACGAGGGCGCTATTCTGGTCGTCCTCTATCAATTGCTTGGCGACACGCAGCAGTGTGTCGGCATGCGCGCGCGCGCGCTGCGGATGCCAGCGTTCAAAGAGCTGCATGCGCCAATAGTGATAGACCACCTCGCTGTGGCCGGCGAATGCTGCTTGCGAGACGCGTTCTAAGGTTGTGAGATCGGTGGTATCCATGGCCGGGATGATACGAGCGATAAGCTCTGTGGCTGCCACCCGCTCGGCGCCAAAGCGAAGAAGCAGTGCGCGTGCGAGCTCCCGCGCACGCGGCCAATCGCCTGCGAGCATCGAGAGGCTGGCCTTCATCATGTGCGCGTCGATGTCATCGGCGTTCGCTGCGATCGCTCGATCGACGTGGGTTTGTGCAGCGGCGTAGTCGCGCGTCAATCCGAGCGCGCGTGCCGCAGCCAGCTGCGCTTCTCCCGCGCGCGGGTCGAGCTCAGCCGCCCGGCGGAAGCGTCTGAGCGCCTCCTTCCACGCGCCACCACGCGCCAGTGCCCCAGCACTGGCGCTCAGCACCAGGGCGTCGTTAGGCCTCCCCTTTTCAGCCGCTGCGTAGTGCACGCCAGCGGTAGCGATATCGCTTGTTCCCTCGAAGAAGCGGCCGAGGGCGAGATGCCCATCCGGTAGGCTGGCATCCAGCGCGATGGCGGAATCAGCGGCGGCGCGCGCGGCCGCGAGGCGCTGCTGGCTGTGGTCCATGAAGGACTCGTACATGCGCATGTGCAGCAGCGCGAGCTTCGCGAATGCGAGCGCGAAGCGAGGGTCGGCGGAGGTGGCCTCCAGCAGCAGCTTCTCAGCCGCGAGGAGCGACGCATGGTTGGAGTTTTCGCGTGCGCGCATCCGCTCGCCCTGCATGTACGCATCGTACGCCGCAAGGTTTTCCGTCGGCCGCCCAGTCATCATTTCGCGCTGCGCGCCGGGAAGCGCTTCAACTAGTGCCCCCGCTACCTTCTCCGCGATCTGCGATTGGACGCTGAACACATCTTTCAGGTCGCCTTCGTAGGGAAACGACCAGAGGTGTGTGTCGTCGCGCACGCGGATGAGCTGCGGCGTGACGCGCACCCGGCCGGGTCCTTTGTCGGGGCGGTCGAGCCTAACGCTACCCTCGAGCACGTAGCCGGCGCCCAGCTCGCGAGCGATCACCTTCAGCGGCTTCGTCGAGTTCGCGTACTGATCGGCGCTCGTGCGCGAGATGACGCCGAGCCCTGAGAGCATCGCGAGCCGGCTGGTCACCTCCTCGGTGACGCCGTCCGCGAAATAAGCGTCCTCGGCTCTGCCCAGGTTTTTGAAGGGCAGCACGGCGAGCATCTTGCGGTCCGCGGCTCCCTCTTTAGGCTCGCCTAACGAGAGCCGGCCGGACAACGCGAGATAGGTCGCGAGCAGTAGCGCGCCAAGAACGGCGCCGCCGAGCTTCGCCTGCCAATGCCTCCGGCCATACCTCGGACGCATCTCTGCAGATGTTGTGCGAATCGCCGCGTGAAACTCTCCCGCGTCGGCAAAACGCTTAGCCGGATCGGGCGACAGCGCCCGACCCACGGCTGTGGCTATGCCGCGCGGCAGCCCAGGCAGGGTCAGTGACGGAGCCGCTTCCGTAAAGAAGGCATTAGGCGCCTTGCCGCTGAACGGCTTCTTCCCGGCGAACAGCTCGTATGCGACGACGCCGAGCGCGTAGACATCGACTCGCGCATTGGCATCGGTTGGATCCACGATCTGCTCGGGGGCCATATACCCCGGCGTTCCCGGACTCTGACCGGGTAGCGTCAAGGCGTCGGAACGCGTTGCCCGCTGACACGCTGCCGCGATCCCGAAGTCGGCCAGAACAGCATGGCCCTCCGAAAGCAGGATGTTTTCCGGTTTTATGTCACGGTGGATGATCCCACGCGAATGGGCGTACCCCAGTGCGCTCGTAATCTCGCTGAGAATCTGCACGCCATCGGCAACTGATAGCGGCCCTTCCAGCGACAGTCGTTCGCGCAACGATTGTCCTTCGATAAACGGAGTGACGAAGTAGTGGATGTCGCCCTTTGCGCCGGCGGTGAGAACGGGCAGGATGTTCGGGTGCTGCAGGTTCGCCGTCACGAGGATCTCGCGCGTGAAGCGCGCCTCGCTGACGCCGCTGACCATCTCGGGCGGCAGCACTTTGATGACGACGCGGCGGCCGAGTGACCGTTCTGTTGCGAGGAATACGTGCGACATGCCGCCGCCGCCGAGTTCACGCTCGATCTCGTAGCCGTCCCCGATCAAGTCTTGAAGCTCGCGGAGGAGCCCGTTTTCCACGAAATAGATCCTGGGGGATAAGGCCCGCGACAATCGCTCGGTCTGTCGCGGGTTCGCGTTAGGAAGTGGAGCGGACCGGGATCGAACCGGCGACCCCCTGGTTGCAAACCAGGTGCTCTCCCAGCTGAGCTACCGCCCCAAAAGCGTATCGCGAAATATACGCCGGCCAACGACTGCCGGGCCGCGTCGGAGGCGTTATCATGGGAACGCCCCAGCGATCTCCCATGCCCGACGCTCCGAGCCCGAAAATCACGCTCCGCTGCCAGTTCTGCGAAACGTGGAACCGCGTCGATGCCGCACGCGCACCAGATCGGCCCAAGTGCGGAGAGTGCGGGCGGCCGCTGCTCATGGACCGACCATGGCCGCTCAACGACGAATCATTCGAGCGGACAGTTAGGGAGACCGATGTTCCGGTTGTCGTGGACGTGTACGCCGACTGGTGCGGGCCGTGCAAGATTATGGCGCCGCACGTGGACACGCTCGCGGCGAAGATGCAGGGGAAGGCGTTGGTAGCGAAGCTCAACTCCGATTTTGCGCCGAAGACCGCGCAGAAGTTCGACGTGCGCGGCATCCCGACCGTACTGGTGTTTCGCGGCGGGAACGTCGCGAAGCGACATACCGGAGCCGTGGGCTTGGCGCAGCTCGAGGAGCTAGTCGCCTAGAGGCTGAGGCACGTTGGGCAGTGGTGGGGTGGTGGGGTCGGATCTTTAAATATTGGTCCTAAACGTTGCTGGCCTGATCATTTTTTCGCGAATGCGTCCTCTGCGTGAGTGGCTCATTGGGCGTGTTGCGCGAAAAGGATACGTCGGCAGGCGCGCGACCCATCAGCTTGGCGCATGTCGCGCCAACTCCGCATCGAGTTTCCCGGGGCGCTATACCATGTGATGACTCGCGGTAATAATCGCGAGCGAATTGTGCAGGATGAGACGGACGCCGCGGCGTTTCTGGACTCATTGCAATCAACTTGTCGGCGTTATGCATGGCAGGTGTTTGCTTGGTGCGTCATGCCTAACCATTATCACTTAGTCGTCGAGACCATCCGCAGCACGTTGTCGCACGGCATGCGGCGACATAACAGCACGTACGCGCAGTACTACAACAAACGACATGGCCGCATCGGTCATGTTTTTCAGGGACGGTACAAAGCGCTCCTGGTGGCGAAGGAACGGTATCTGCTGACGGTGCTGCGTTATGTCGAGCTTAATCCTTGCCGTGCAGCTCTGGTTCGGCATCCTGCAGACTGGCCGTGGTCGAGCGCACGCGTCTCGTTAGGGACTAGCACACCACCAGCTTGGTCCGCGGTGCGCGAAGTCTGGGCACGCTTTGGTGGAAGTGACGCAGAGAACCTAACGCGGTATCGCGAATTCCTGGACGATGGCATGCGGCTGCAATCGACGCCATTCCCGGTGCGCTCATCGCTGGTCATTGGCGATGAGAGCGACGCCGCACGCATTCATGAACGTGCTGGCGACATCGCGTGCGCTGAGATACCGGTCGCTCAGCGAGCGATTCAGCCGTCACTCGAGTCGATCTTCGTGCCCACCCGCGACACGGATGAGGCAATCAAGGAAGCATACCTTGCTGGCTTCTCGTTACGTGCGATCGCGGAATATCTCGGCGTGCACTACACAACGGTTAGTTCGATCGCTCGCCGCACAACAGCGCGCAAGCGAGGGTCCACCACGGGGTTTCGGGCGGCGACCAAGCCGCTGTGCCATCGGACGGGGTCGTAATGCGCGATTTTGACCGGACTCGCGTTCGTTAGGTATGATTTTTAAAGATCCGACCCCTTATTGAACTACTCGTGCGCCGGGAGCGGCTCCATCGTCTTGGGATCGACGGGCACCTGCATCTCGTCGCGGTACGGCGACGTGAGCCAGACAACGCGCATGCGCGGGAAGGCGTCGAAGAACTGCAGATAGCTCCACGCCCAAAGTCCCAGGAACCCGGCGAATATGGCGACCTCCCAAATCCCGATCGGCGGCGACGACACGTTCTGCAGATAAATCGACGGATAGATCTCGATGTAGCGATGCAGCGCGAGTCCGGTGAGGCTGCATAACGCGAACAGAATCATCGTCGGCGAGAAAACTTTGGGATACTTGCCTAACAAGCCGAAGAATGGCAACGCGAACATCAAGAACGCGATGGCGATCGTTGTCGGCAGCCACGGGCCGCTCAGGCGGTTCGCGAAGAAATGCGTTTCCTCGGGCCAGTTGCCGTACCAGATCACGAGCAGCTGCGAAAACGTTAGGTAGCCCCAGAACGCCGTGAAGGCGAAGCAGAGCTTTCCGACGTCGTGATAGTGCCGATCGGTGATGATCTCGTCGGCGGCGAGGAAGCGCTTCCACGGACGCAAGAGAATGGCGAACAGCATGAGCATGCCGATCCATCCGCCCATGAACACCTGCCAGCCATACATCGTGCTCTGGAAGTGATAGTCGAGCGACATGGACATGTCCCACGCCATCACCACCCAGAAGAATCCGAACATCAGCGCGATGAAAACGGCGGCGCGCCCCATCCATGAATGCGCACTGTGCAGCTCGCGACGCTCGTCGCCAAAGCCGCGGCGCATGCGCTCGCGCCATCCCTTGGCCCACTTCGCGCCCCATTCAGGCAGCACGCCGACGTCGATGCGTAGCGAGCGGTAGACGTACCACAGCTGGAGACCGAACAGCAGGCCTAGCAAGACTACGGCACGCAGCGACCAAAACGTTGGATCGAGCCAGAGCGCTTTCTCCGGCTGTGTCGGCGGCTCGTGTGTCCACGGGAAGATGTGGCTCCGCCCAACAAACACCGTGACCAGCATCAAGACGTAGGCGAACGGAAGGAAGGCCGCAAAGCCTTCGACGAAACGCACCACAGCCCGCGACCAGCGAGCCGTCGTTATGCGCTGAACGGCGGCCAGCGTAACGCCGGCCGAGGATATGATCGTGAAGTAGAGCCAGCTGACGTGGAACGCCTGCCAGGCCCGCTCATTGCCCATTACTGCGCCGATGATGAAGATCACGAAGCCGATGACGGCGAGCGCGAGCGAAACAGTCTTGAGGCGAGTAGAGACCGGCCGCGCCTGGATGAGGCGCACCAGCGCGTCGCGCGACGGCGCTACGTGATCATGCACGCTCATCGAGCCGCGTCTCCGTCGTGCTTCGTCGTGTCGCGAGCCGGCGGTGCGACGCCGGCCGGTTCTGCGGCAGCGCCCGCGCGCGGCGTGATCTTCACGTTAGGCAAGACCGGCCGTACCCACGTGCCGGGGCCCAGCTGCGTCGATCCCGGCAGCGCCGAGCCTGTCACGCCAGGCTGCGCGACGGGTCCGGTTTCGAACGTCATGCCCGTGACGCTTCCCTGCAGGGCCCGCAAGTAGTTCACCACGTCCCAGCGCGCTCGCTCCTCGATGCGGTTGTACGACGGCATGAGGCCGCGGCCGTTGCGCATCATCCCCCAGATGTAGCCGTCTGTGCGGCTCTTGCTGATGTCCAGCGTTAGGTTGATCGGCACCATGCCGTACTTTGTGGCGTTGCCGTCTCCAGCCGCTCGGTCGCCATGACACACGGCGCAGTTGATCTGATAATACTTGCGGCCGTTCGCGAGCGATGAGTCGCTGACGGGAACGGGATTGGCCACAACAGCGAGCGATTCGATCTGCGCGATGCCCGGTGTGTACGAGACCTGATAGCCGGCCATCGCAGTGCCTGTCGTGGGCACGCTACCCTGCGGCGAGGCGCGCACCGTTAGGCTGTCGCCGAACGGCTCCCACGTCCACACCGATGGCTGCCGCTTGAAGTCGTGGAACCATTCGCACGCCGTTGTGAAGAGAAGCATGGATAACAACAACCCGCGCAAGGCCACAGGCCAGAGGCCAGAGGTCATAGGGGGAATTGAAGGCCCTGAGGTCCGAGCAGCCACGAAGCCTCTCTGGCCCGTGGCCTGTGGCCTCTGGCCTGCGTCGTTAGGCTTCATCTCGCACCTCCACCGCCCCGTGCGACTTGAGCAGTGCCTCGGCATCTCCCAGCCGCTCCGGCGGAGCCTCGACATAGACGCCGAACTGGTTCGAGCTGAAGCGCGGATCGAAGCCAGGGGTGCGGGTGATCTTGGGGATGCGCGAGTTCGTGAACATCCCGGCCACCGTCGCCAGTGAGCCGACCATGACCATCAGCTCGAAGCCGATGATCGTATAGGGAATCCAGCTCGCGAACGGCTTACCGCCGACGACGAGCGGCCAGTACTCCGACGTCCACACCGCGATCCAGTAGCCGAACGTCACTCCACAAAGCCCGCCGATCAGCGTGAAACGCCTAACGGGGCTCATCGGCGCGTCGACGGCATCATCGATCTCGTGCCGCGGCGTCGGCGTGTAGACCGTGAACGACGTAAAATTCTTTTGCTTGAGCTCTTCGACGGCGTCCACCAGCGCGTCGAGCTCGCGATACACCGCGACGAGTCCGCGCCTCACGCGAATTCTCCCGGCGTGTCCGGCGCGTACTGCACGTGATGCCCCGAGACATCCACCTCGTCGCCGACCTTATGCGTGCGCAGGCGCGGCGGAATGATCTCCTTCACCTCCGCGATCGCGACGACTGGCAGCTGCTTGATGAACAGCAGGAACCACATGAAGAACCAGCCGAAGCTGCCGAGCAGAATCGAAAGATCGACCCAGCTCGGAACGTACGTGCCCCATTGCCACGGCTCGAACTCGTGCGAGAGCGACGGCACGATGATCACGAAGCGCTCGAACCACATCCCCAGGTTGATGAAGATCGAGAGGATGAAGAGCCAGCTCGGATTGCGCCGCACTTTCTGCGAGAAGAGCGAGAGCGGCAGGATCATGTTGCACGTCAGCATGATCCACGCTGCCCACCACCATTGGCCAAAAACGCGGTTCCAGAAGTAGTCCTGTTCGGCGGGGACGGCGCTGTACCACGCAACCCAGAACTCTATCAAATAGGCGCAGCCGACGATCAACGACGTCGTTAGGCAGAGCTTGGCCGCAGCGTCGAGATGGTTGATCGTGACGATATGCTGCAGCTTGAAGAACTTGCGGATCGGGATGATGATCGTGAACACCATCCCCAACCCCGAGAAGATCGCGCCGGCGACGAAGTAGGGCGGGAAGATCGTCGCGTGCCAGCCGGGGGTGAGCGCCATCGCGAAGTCGAAGGACACGACCGAATGGACTGACAGCACGAGGGGGGTGGAGAAGGCTGCCAGGAAGAGGTACATGCGCGCGAAGTGGCGCCACTCCGGCTCCGAATTGCGCCACCCTAACGAGAGCACCGAGAGAATGCGCTTGCGCAGCGGATTCTTCTCACGGTCGCGCAGGACCGCGATGTCGGGAACGAGACCGATGTACAGGAACGTCGACGATACCGTTAGGTACGTCGTGATCGCGAAGACGTCCCAGATGAGCGGGCTCTTGAAGTTCGGGAAGAGCAGCCGCCAATTAGGGTACGGGATTAGCCAGAAGAACTTCCACGGGCGGCCGATGTGGATAATCGGGAAGAGCGCCGCCGTCATGACGGCGAACACAGTCATCCCTTCGGCGCATCTATAGATCGTCGTGCGGAAACCGGCGCGGAACAGATACAGGATCGCCGAGATCAGCGTGCCGGCGTGTCCGATACCGATCCAAAAGACGAAGGTGATGATGTACACGCCCCACATCACCGGCGGGTTGTACCCCGCGTTCCCGAGTCCCCAGTAGATCTGATAGATCCATGTCCCGGCGCCCCACAGGAAGCAGAGGATCGCGAAGCCCAACGCGCCGAACCAACCGAGCGTCGGCTGCAGCGTGCCAGCAATGTCGCGATCGACCTCGGCGTAGTCCTTGATCCCCGGGATCTGGACGTTCGCGGACGCGACGTTCGGGCGCGGCGTCACTGGAGCGGCGGCAGTAGCCATCAGACGCCGCCTCCAGCGCCAGCGGGACGAGGCACGTTAGGCTCCTCGCGCGGGTGCGTCACCTTCTTGAGGTAGACGACCGCCGTGTATGTGTTCAGCTCCTCGAACACATGATAGCGACGCGCATCCTGCACTGTCTTGGCCATCGCCCAGCGCTCGTCTGCCGCATCGCCGAACACGATCGCGCGCGAAGGACACGCCTGCGCGCACGCGACAGTGAACTCGTCAGGCGCGATGTCACGATTCTCCAGCTTCGCACGATTCTCGGCTTCACGGATGCGCTGCACGCAGAACGTGCACTTCTCCATGACGCCGAGCCCGCGAACGGTGACGTCAGGATTGAGCTGCCAATTGAGCGGCTCGGGGAACGCGTACTGGCGCCGAGCGGGCACGCCGAAGCCATGCCAGTTGAAGTAGCGGACCTTGTAAGGACAAGCGTTCGAACAATAGCGCGTCCCGACGCAGCGATTGTAGACCTGAATGTTCAGGCCATCAGGCGCGTGATACGTCGCGAAGACAGGGCACACACTTTCGCACGGCGCATTGCCGCAGTGCTGGCAGAGCATCGGCGCGAAGCGCGTCTCGAACTCTGATGAGCCGTCTTCGCCGCCCTCGAAGTAACGCTCGATGCGGATCCACGCCATCTCGCGCCCTTTGAGGATGTTGGCACCCGGGCGTGTATCCCAGCCCGATCCATCCGATGTGTGGAATGGACGCAGTGAACGTCCCTGCCAGCGCGCGCCAACGGTCGGGATGTTGTTCTCTGCATAACAAGCGGTAACACACGCGGAGCAACCGGTGCAGCGCGCGAGGTCAATCGTCATCGCCCAGCGCCGCTTCTCCATCCCGCTCCAATGATCTGGACGGTACATCCCCTGCTCTTTGTGCTCGTTCTTTCCCAGATCGCCGATCGCGTCTGACGCGACGGGAGACTTCAGTCCGGGAAGGAACTCGTGCTCCTTATCGCCGGGGAACGCTTCGTGTTCCTCTCTGCGGCCCGCTTGCAGATCGGCGACGCTGATGGCTTGGGCAACGCCGCGGCCGTGCTGGCGCGCGGACCCTTCGGTGCTGACGAGCAGCGAGCGGTCCGCGGATTTCGTTAGGCTTGCCTTGAGCTGCGTCAGGGCGAGTCCACCGGATCCGTTCGGCGAGCCGGTGAGCAGGTCGAGCGCGTTCACACCCAAGCGCTCGGCGTAGCGCCCGTAACCCGTGTGGCCCTGCCCGGTCGCGACCGCGACGGTATCCTGCCTAACACCAAGATACGGATATGCCGGCGCTGTTATTGAGCCGGCGCTCGTCGTGACCGTGACGTGATCCCCGGCCGTGATGCCGAGGCGGCGTGCTGTGAGCGGATGGATTTCGACGACGGATTGCCAGGCGATCTTGGTAACAGGGTCAGGCAGCTCCTGCAGCCACGGTTTGTTGGCGCCGCGACCGTCGCCTAACGTGGGCGACGGGTACACGACGAGGTCGAAATCGCCGGCTTGCAACGCGAGCGGAGCCGTCTGGCCGGGGGCGTCGCTCTCAGGCCCCGTCGTCGTGCGCGCCGCGACAGTCCCCGCGATCATACCGGTTGGCAGCGCGGCAGTGAGCGCGGCCGGGCCGCCGACGCGCGCCGTGAGCCACTCGCGATACGTCGCCGGGAAGCGGCTCGCGAGCGACGCATCGGCGCGGGCGATGCCTAACAACACATCGGCTGTGGTTCGCGTGGTGAAGACCGGCTCCATGACCGGCTGCTGCAAGCCGACGGTGCCGGAAACTGGTTGCGCGTCGCCCCAACTCTCGAGCGAGTGGTGATCGGGGAGCACGAGATCGCACAGCTCCGCCGTCTCGTCGGGGAAACTGGAGAACGAGACTTTGAACGGCACCTTGGCGAACGCGGCAGCGAACTGCATCTGTTTTGGCGTCGTGTGCGCCGGGTTCGCGCCGCGGACGAATGCGAGGGGCACCGTCCCGGAGTTCATCCGCGCGATGACGGGCGCCAAGTGCGCCACGCCAGCGATAGGACCGGCGAGCGACGTGATCGGCGCTTCGTGTCGGATCGTCGACCCGACATTGCCTAACGAGCTGTTGAGCGCGTTGACTGCCATCGCCACCTGAAACGCGTCCGTGCCGGCCGTGCCCGCGAGAACGAGGCTGGGCGCGGCGGCGCGAAGGTCGGCCGCGAGTCGCTCCAACACGGCTGGCGCGACACCCGCGGCTTGGGCCGCTGTCGCGAGCGTGCCCGATCCACCTGCGCCGCCCAGCGCTGCAAGCAGCGCATTGACAATCGCCAGCTCACTTCCGGCTCGCGCTGGAATCCAGTCGTCCGCGTTGAGACCGGTGAGCGAGCGACGCGGTCCGACGTAGACAAAGCGCGGTGCATCGGCGAGCGTCGCGCGCGCGTCGGCAAATGACAATTGCTGCGGCACGCTCGCGCCCCACGTCTCGAGGAAATCGGCGCCGAAGGACACGATGAGTCTCGCGGCCGAAAAATCGTATGACGGCGCCTGGACACCGCCAAAGCTCTGGCGATTCGCGTCTCGCACGGCGAGATCGATTTCCGCATCGTACGCGATGTGCGCCGGGAAACCGAACGCGCCTAACCAGGAATCGAGGAACGCGGGGAAGGAGCCGCTCTCGGCCTGATTGATGAACACGACGTTCTGACCCTGCGCGCGCGCGCCCGTGATGCGCTGCGTGAGCGTCGTGATCGCAGTCTCCCACGTCGTGGGCGTTAGGCGCCCGTTCTGCCGCAGCATCGGCGTACGGAAGCGATCCGGGTTGTAGAGTCCCTGGAGCGCCGACTGGCCGCGGGCGCATAACGCGCCGCGGTTGAGCGGATGATCCGGATTTCCTTCGAGCTTGATCGCCCGCCCGTCGCGCACTTCGGCGATGACGCCGCACGCGGTGGCGCATTCTCGGCAGGTTGTCGCGAAGTACGTCGAGACGCCGGGAACTGTGTTGTCTGGCGATATCACATACGGAATCAGCTGCTCGACGTGCTCATTCGTGCAGCCGACGGCCGTCGCGGCGGCGCCTGTCGCGCCTAACACCTTGAGGAACTCGCGGCGGCGCAGCGCGGTATTCCCGTCGGCTCGCCTCGAGCGCTCGGTCAGATCGTTAGGCACAGCGCGCTGCTAGTAGTGGCACACGCCGCAGTCGTAGCGCGCCTTCTTGACGGGCGTCGCCGTACCCGCGGGTGTGGGCTCGTACCCCGCCGCGCGCATTCCGTCGGCGGCGTTATAGCCGTTCACGTGACAGTTGAGACACCAGCCCATGTTCAGCGACGCGAACTGTGCCACACGCGCCATCTCTTGGATTTTCCCGTGGCACGTCTGGCACGTCACGCCCGCGTTCACGTGGCGCATGTGCGGGAAGTGCACGTACTCGGGAAGCTTATGAATGCGGATCCATGGGATCGCCTGCTTCTTCGCCGCGTAGTCCTGCAGCTTCTTGATCTCTTCGCTCGTTCGCGCTGGCTGACCTTCGCGCGCTGGGCGCTGCGGCCCGATGATCGTATGGCATCCCATGCATGTGCCGACGGCCGGCATGCCGGGATCCGGCGATTTGTTCGCGCTGTAGTGGCAATACAGGCAATTCATCCCGAGCGTTTGCACGTGAACGGGATGCGGAAAGTCGATCGGCTGGACTGGGGAGACGCCCTGAGACGACGAAGCGCCGCTGTACGCGGAAAGGATCGCTGCTGCTATTGCGATTGCGAAGAAGCCGGGCACAATGGCCCAGTTTCGCGAGAGCCGCATTCGACGCCGTGGTTGAAATGACAACCTTAGCCAGCGCTAGTGAAAAGATTCACAAGCCCCGGCCGGCTAATAATGAGCGGCACGCTGGGCCCGCGCAAGCTCGGCATTTTTGTCGTCAACGCGATCACGTCCACGTGCTGGGATCGCTGAGTTGCAGTGCGTGAAGCTCGTCAGGCAGCAGCGCGAGGTTTGCGCGCGGCGTTTGCGCGAGCCGGAGTGGCCAGCCCGTACCGAAAACGAAGCGTTCGCTTCCAATCGTCCGCAGTAAATGCGCGAGGTGGTCCTCCGGCGGACCCCAGAGCCAGGAGATGTCCCACCAGACCTTGGCGCGCTCGTTAGGTGTGAGCCCCCAATGCACCTCTTCGATCATGTCACGCGATGCAGCCGTGACGATGATGCGCGCGCCCGTATCGGCGCGCGCCAGCTCGCGCACGCTGGCCGCCGGGAGATCGCCCGCAACATCGAGCGCATGACGCTGCCGGAGATCTTCGAAGCGCACGGTGAGCAGAAGCGCCATCCCTTGCCCGGCACATTCGGCCGCGAGTTGCGTGAGCCGCTCGTCGTCGGCGCCGAGTCCCCAATGGACGGGATACGCACGAATCGCGGGAACGTTGTGATCGGCGCAGCGCCCGAGGGCGTCGCGCCACTGCGGCCAGTCGGGACGAATCGTGGGAACAGCTCTCAGCCGCGATGCGTGAGGAGCAAGTCGCGCGATGAGAGCGTCATTCGCGTGCGTTGGATCGCGATGCCAAACGGCGGGGAGACTGGCGACCCAGGCCTGCGCAATCTCTTCGCGATCCATGACCCTAACGAGGGCATCCGGATCAGGATGTGGCACCGAGCGGAAGGGATACTCGCCGATGAACGCGTTGACGTCGACGCGCGGCATTATGCGACGGTGCGGGCCGAGCTTCGACCTTGGCGCGAGGCGGGAGCTGAGGCCGATTCACCCGCGCTCTCGAACGCTCCCTGCGGAAAGATTCGCGCCGCGTTTCGCCAGCGGATGTCGGCGAGATCGTCAGCGGAGAGGCCGATCGTTTCGAGAGCCCACAGCTTGGCGAGGCCGGTACATAGGGTCAGGTCAGCGCCCCACAGCAAGCGACGTGGACCGACGGTAGCGAGAGCGTCATCCAGCATCCCGCGGTCGACGCCACTCCCAGCGAGGTCGAGATACACGTTAGGCGTATCCCGTACGGCCGCGAACGTGTGACTGTAGTCCCCGCCACCACCGATATGCGCCAGAATCACGTTCACTCCAGGATGCCGCACGGCGAGCCGGCAAAGCTCAGCGCCGTCGGAGGCGTCCTGCCCTGGCCAGTATCGGCGCCGGTGCTGCCAGATGTGGTGCAGAATTGGCAGGCCATGGGTAGCCGCATACGCTGCGATCGGATCGACATGCGGGTCATCCGCGCGACGCGCCGCGGCGAGCTTGATGCCGACGGCACCTAACGCGACACAGCGCTCGATCTCTCCGAGCGCCAGGGTCATGTCGTTGGGATTGACCGCGACGTAGCTGCGAATGAGCGACCCGTGGGCGCGTTGCAACGCGAGCATCGCGTCATTGCCGACGATCGTGTCGGCCGGCGACTGGAAGTAGATGGGGGAGTTGCGTCCCCAGCTTCCCAGAATCGATCCAACGTGGCAGGTAATTCCAATCGCACGCCCCGCTCGAAGTCGCGCAGCGTTGAGGGGCTGCCAGTCTGCACGTGCGCACCCGTCATAATAGAAGTGCGCGTGCACGTCGATGAGCGGGCCGGCGCCAGCGAGTCCCATGTCTCGTTAGGCAACCCAGCCGCTGCGTAGCTGTTCCGCCACATCAACGAATGCCGAGCTGGCGCCGGCTTCGATCGCATCTAGCGTCTTTTCGTCGTGCGCCAACGCGGGGAAATTGTACGCACCACGTTTGAAGAGCACGCCGTGGTGCGCGGCGCGCGCGAGGAAGAGTCGCTCGACCGCCGGATCATCGAAGGCGAGAAACCACATCGGCGCGATTCCCTGCACCTGCACGCCTGGCACGCCGCTCGACCGGATCGCCGCGCGCAACGCGCGCATCATCTCTTCGCCGGTGCTCCAGAGCGTCTTGCTCACGTTGTCGCGCTCGAAGCGATCCACGACAGCCAGCGCGGCGCCGATCCCGACGCTCTCGCCCGCGAGCGTGGACGAGATCCACGTCTCCGTCGCTACTTCCATGATCGCAAGGCGCCCTGCGAGCGCAGCTAAAGGAAAGCCATTTGCAAGAGCTTTGCCTAACGTCACAAGATCGGGCTGCACGCCGGAGTATTCCTGATAACCCGCTGTGCGCAGACGGAAGCCCGTCTTGATTTCGTCGAACACGAGGACCGCGCCGCGCTCCGTGCACTGCTCCCGCGCCGTGGCGATCCACTGCTCTGACGGAAGCTTCTCTACGACAGGCTCGAGCACCACAGCCGCGAGGTCGCCGCCAGCCTGATCGCACGCAGCTTCGAGCGCCGTGACGTCGTCAAATGGAACGCGAACTACGTCTGCGTTCGCGCCGGCGGGGATTCCGCGACCCGTACTCGCCCAGTCATGCCAGCCGAAGTAGCCGCAGCAGACGATCTTCGAGCGACCGGTCGCGGCCCGTGCCACGCGCACCGCCGCCGAAACAGCTTCGGCGCCGGTTTTTAAGAAACGCACCTGTTCGGCGCAGGGAACCGTTTCGCAGAGCCTTTCGGCAAGCTCCACCTCAGTAATGTGCGCGAGACCAGCGACGTTGCCTAACGCAGCCGCGTTGAGTGCAACCTGCAACACCTGCTCATCGCCGTAGCCGATGGCCACGCTGCCCAGCCCCATCGTGCAGTCGATGAGCGTCTGTTCGTCCGCTGTGACGATCCGACAGCCGCGCGCCGAGACGTAGTGCGTCGGCACGTCCACGGCACCTTCTCCCCACAATGCCCCGGCGCGCTTACTTCCTGTCGATGTGCCGCCTGGAATGACAAGCTCGGCGCGCTCGCGCCAGGACGTGTCGACTACAGGCGCGTCGTAGTCGACGTTCTCTTCCGGGACGTCCTGTTCCTGCTCCGCCGTCTCGACTTCTTCGGCAGCGTTAGGTGCTTCCTCGGCGGCCGGCTTCTCACCGCGGCCAAAAAAACGGCGCAGGGGCATGTGTGAAATCGGTAGACGCGTGACTCAAGGATCAAGGCTCCGCGGTATTCTCGTCGGGCAGGTGAGCCTCAGTCACCTGTGCCCGCTGCTGCTGCAGCTCTCTGTCCATCGCACGGATGACCTCGAGCACCATAGCGCGCATGAGCGTGATCTCGCGCGCGTCGGGCTGTGCACGAAGCGTCAATGAGCGGAGCGTGCGCATGATGTGCTCACGGTAGCGCGTCTTGAAGAACTGAATGCGCTCGAGAGTCTGCTCCGCTTCGCCGAAAAAGCGCTCAAGCATTTCCTTTGACGCGCTCGGCGCATCCTTGCGCGGCGGCGGTAACACGCGAGTCGCGTCACCGACCGCGATGTGCAGCTCGTACAGCGCCACGACGACGGCCTGCGCCAGGTTGAGCGAAGCGTGTGCAGTAGTTGGAATCGTGACCGCTACGTGTGCGCGGTCCAAGGCCTCGTTAGGGAGACCGAAGTCCTCGCGGCCGAAGAGCAGCGCCACGTTCCCGTCGTTTGCATGTGCCAGCGCGCGGCCGGCTGCCCCGCGTGCATCCGTGAGCGCCCACTTGGCCGAGCGGTGTCGCGCCGTGAACGCCAGCACGAATGTGCAGTCTGCGATTGCTTCGTCGAGACTTTCGCTGTTGACGATGCGATTGATGATGTCGTGCGTGTCGTGCGCAATGCCTTCGAGACGATACGGGTCGTATGGCACCGAGCGGACGAGCCGGAGATCCTGCAACCCAAAGTTCTTCATCGCTCGAACCGTAGCAGCGATGTTGATGGGGTTCTGCGGCTCGTAGAGCACCACGCGAATGCGCTCGAGTACTGTGTTAGGCATCCGCGATCACGAAACGAAGGAACCGCGATGGATCCTGCCGATCGCCGCGTAGGTAAACCCACTCGCCTCGTCCCCCGCTCAGCACGAGTTGGCCGCGTCGGCGCTCGCGCTCGGGGGGAGGGGGCATCTCGTTGATGATGACATCGCCAAAGAAGGAGCCGTCGGACGCGAACGTTGCGAGCGGCGCAATCACTCGCATGGCATAACCACGCTCTGTCGGGCGCCAGCTCGCAACAAGACGGGGGGCCGACTCGCCATTGTTGGTCTCACGAAGCGTGATGCGCACGTTAGGCGCCGGCGCCTCGGGCACCAGAATCCAGCTGCAGGATTTCGGTTCCCCGTCTGCGTCGAAGCCGGCAAGGTACAACTGCAGGCCGTCAGAGTTGATGTCAGGGTGTTCGTTATCGAGCGGGTTCACAGCGCGTGCTGTTGCGAATGCGACGGGTTGTTTCTCCACGCTGATGTCGATGCATAGCTCGGTTGCCGTTGCTGCCATTGCAACCGTAGCTCGCGGCCTGCCTGCTTCATCCCACGACTGTTCGGAGCGGCGGTAGTGCGCCACACCCAGTTGAATGCGTGACTTCGGCGGCGTCGAAAGCTCCCCTGCCTCGCCTTCGACGCGCACAATGCGGGGCACGTCGATCGCCGGCATGAGCGTCATGAGCGACGGCGGTGTGTAGATTGGACGCCGTGGCAGGCTCGGCGGTCGTGCGGGCGTTAGGGTTATCGCGGTCGCGTTGGCGCCGGGTGCTTCGATCGTGATGTGCCACTCATCTTCGCGGCGTGCGTGCTCGTGGCGAGTTCCATCGCGCTGCGTCACGGTGAGCGCGTCTTCTCTGGCGCGTACGTCTCTCACAGCGTTCATCCACGTAATCACGGCCCGGCAGCGGCCCGATGAGCCACTCGAGCGGACGACGAAGAATTCGCGTGGCTGCTCGTTAGGCGGGCCTGGACCGCGCAAACGCCAGAGCACGAACGGCGTGTCGGCCCGGAGCCAGATTGAGACGTCGATCCCGTGCACTTCGCCGTTGATCGTCGCTTCGGTCACGGGCCCGGAACGGGCGCTGGCGCTGATGGCATCGAAGCCGTCTTCGAGCGCGTTGCCGCCGGCAATCGGCGCGTCCTCGAGCGGCAGCGAAGTGGCGTTCGCAGCAATGTGATACGGCAGATCGATGATCGTTTCGCCGTCGCCGGTCCAGAGAAGCTCGTCAACCAGGTAGCCGTGCGCGGCAACCACAGCGCGCTCGGCCTCCACGTTAGGCGCGAGCACGGCCCGCGCGAGCGTCCAGCCGAAGCCGCCGCGCTCGTCGAATCCAATCAGGTCACCATCGGCTCGCACCTGCGAGTGGCCGCCGGCTAGCGGCGCGTTATGCGCCAGCGTGCTGCGATACCAATGCAGCGACGGATCGACGTACGAGCCGGTGCCGACGTCTTCCAGAATTCGAGCCTCGCCTACCACGAGCCAGAGATTGAGGCGATCGGGGTGCCCGTGGCCGCCGCCATACTCGCCATAGTCGAGGGCGACGTACGTGCGGCCCGCGTCGCGTCGCATGACGGCGAAGCCTTGCTCGGGCAGCAGTACTGATTGCGGAGCTACGTCGCTGTCGACGACAGGGGGAATGGACGACGCGGCAAAGAGCAGGGATTTCCAGCCCAGGTCCGCGCGCGTTAGGCTGCTTGGAGGCACGTTGCGCTCGGCCTCGGCTGTCGACACGGCGCGCCCAGTTTCGCCGCGCGCGAGATCTTCGCGATACAGCTCACGCAGTGCTTGTGCGAGGATCGGACTCGGCGATTCAGCAAGCCCGAGCTCGCACGACTCCGCGATGCGCCACTGTCTCAAAGACACGCGATACTGGGA
>Ga0187893_10000825_pt1 | contig 78447 bp, 69 predicted proteins | sample MA1701074metaG_FD_139574 | JGI IMG/M metagenome (GOLD analysis project Ga0187893, IMG submission 139574) | White microbial mat communities from a basaltic lava cave in the Kipuka Kanohina Cave System on the Island of Hawaii, USA - MA170107-4 metaG ...
AGGTCAAAGGTCAGAGGTCAGAGCAGACACCAGGCTTCGGTTGGCGCTCCATCCGAAGCGTCTGTACTCAGCTGAGCGGCTGAGAAAGCCCGTTGAGACCCGGGTCTCGCTGACGGGCAGCGGCGGCCAGGCCGGCGTCGCGGAGCACGCACTGTAACGTTAGGCACTCAGGAGCTCGAAATGTCTGTTCTTCCATTACTCGCGGCGGCGCAGGAAGCCGTGGCGAACAACAATCAGGGCCTCGCCTTGATCGGTGCAGGTGTCGGCGCAGGACTGGCCGCCATCGGTGCTGGTATCGGCATCGGCCGCATCGGTGGTCAGGCCGTCGAAGCGATGGCTCGGCAGCCGGAAATGGCCGCGCGCGTACAAACCGGCGCGCTGATCCTCGCGGCGTTCATCGAAGGAGCCGCGCTGTTCGGTATCGTCATCGCGTTCCTTATTCAGGGCAAATTCTAGTACTACGGCGGCTACGCGCCCCGGGGCCTGTAGCCGCCAACTCACCGGATACTCGTTATGCGTTCACTCGCAACCATTCTATTACTCGTCCCGACCGCTGCCTTCGCTCAGGAAGGGGGCGAGCGCGTGAACCTGCTTTCTCCGGCGGGCGGCCTGATGTTCTGGACATTGGCCGTCTTCCTCGTGCTCATCTTCGTACTCGGTCGCTACGCGTACAAGCCGCTGTTGGCGGCTGTCGAGGCCCGTGAGCAGTCACTGCAGAACGCGCTCGACCAGGCGCGGCGTGATCGCGAAGAAGCCGCAAAGCTGCTCGAGGAGCACCAGCGGCAGCTCGATGCGGCGCGCGGTGAGGCGCAGCGCTTCATCGCCGAAGGTCGCGCCACCGCCGAAAAGATGAAGGCGGAGATGCTCGAAGCTACGCGGGCGCAGCAACAGGAATTGCTGGAGCGCGCGAAGCGCGACATCGAAACAGAAAAGACGCGCGCTATTGCGGAGCTACGCCGTGAGGCGGTGGACCTGGCGATCGCGGGCGCGGGGAAGGTGATCGAAAAGAACCTCGACAGCGGCGCGAATCGTCAGCTTGTGGAAAGCTTCCTCAGCTCGATCCCGGCGCAGGCGAAGCGCTAATGCGCGACACGACGATCGCCAGAAACTACGCCGAGGCGCTGCTCGCGCTCGCGCGTAAAGCGGATGATCTGGATGGCTGGGGAACGCTCATCCATGCCTTCGCCGAAGTGGCAGCGGGCGACGAGAAGCTGCGCCACTTCCTCGAGGCGCCGCAGATCTCAGCAGCACAAAAGAACGAGGTGTTAGGCAAGGCCTTTGCCGATAATATGCCGCGTCTGATGCTGCGCTTCATTCAGAAGCTCGTGTCGAATCGACGGCAGATGCTCATACCGGCGATCGCCGTGGAGTACGCGAATCTCGTTGACGCGGAGGAAGGGCGCATCCACGCGCGCGTCACCGTGGCGCGTGATGCCAGCGACGCGGAGCTTAAGGCAATCGAGAAGGAACTATCGCGCGCCTTTGGTAAATCCGTCGTCCCGCACCTAACGACGAATCCGGCAATCATTGGGGGCGTCGTCGTGCGCATCGGCGACACCGTGCTGGACGGATCGGTGCGCCGGCGTCTCAGCGCGCTGCGGCAGCGGATTCTCACGACGTCCAGCTAACGCGTGAGCGGGCGCGTCGACGTCACCCACGTCCCCAAGCCGTGGGGGTGGGAAAAGATCTGGGCTCATACAGATCGCTATGTCGGCAAGATCCTGCACATCAACGCCGGTCACGCGTTGTCGGTGCAGTACCATGAGCGCAAGGACGAGACGGTCTACCTGCTCGCCGGCCAGCTCAAATATTGGGTCCGCGACGCGAACGGCGAGATGCGTGATATGAACCTCGCAGTCGGCGAGGCCTTTCGCATCACGCCCGGGACGGTGCATTACATGGAGGCAGTCAGCGACTGCGACATCCTGGAGACGTCCACGCCGGATCTGGACGACGTCGTTAGGCTCAAGGACCGCTACGGACGAGAGGGAACCAGCGCGCCATGAAAGTCATCATTCCACTCGCGGGGAAGGGCACCCGCCTGCGTCCGCACACGCACATCACCCCAAAGCCGATGCTCAAGGTGGCGGGGAAGCCGGTGATGGCATACATCCTGGATGACCTGAAGCTGTTAGGCACCGTCTCGCAAATCATCTACATCACGGGCCACTTGAAGGAGAAAGTCGAGGCCTATGTTCGCGCCGAGTACGACTTCCCGTCGGTGTTCGTGGAGCAAGCGGTACAGGACGGTACCGCTGGGGCTGTGAAGCTCGCGCAGAAGTACGTGGACGAGCCGGTCCTCATCATCTTCGTCGACACCATTTTTGACACCGATTTGAGCGTCATCAATCGCACTGACGCGGATGGCATCATTTGGACAAAAGAGGTCGAAGACTACCAGCGATTCGGCGTGGTCGTGACCGATGCCGCCGGCAACATGACGAAGATCGTCGAGAAGCCGATGACCCCGATCTCCAAGCGCGCGAACATCGGGTTGTATTACGTGCGCAACTGGAAGCTCATGTACGAAGGGATCGACCACGTTCTGTCGCAACCGAAGAACCAGGGTGAGTACTTCCTGACCGACGCGTTTCAGTACATGATCGAAAAGCGTGCGCGGATCACAGTGATCGACGTTGCGGGCTGGTACGACGCGGGAAAGCTGGACACTCTGCTGGAGACGAATCGCGTTATGCTGGAGCGGCACGTGGCGCGCGGCGCGAAGAGCGAATTCGGCGCCAGCGCCAGGATCACCCAGCCTGTGCACATCGCCGACGACGTGAAGATCACGGACTCGTCGATCGGGCCTAACGTTACAATCGGATCGGGGAGTGTGATTGCCGGCTGCACGCTTCGCGACACAATCGTGGGCAACAGCGCGACGATCAAGAAATCGACGCTCAAGAATTCCCTGATCGGGGACGCGACTGTAATCGAGGGTTTCGACGGAGAGCTAACAGTAGCCGATCATTCCGAAGTGCGAGGGGCCAGGAGCTAAGGGACAAGGGATACCGGACAGGGCCACTGCCGATGGTCACCATTGTCGGGGCAGGGCCAGCCGGTTTGGCCACCGCTGCATCGCTCAAGCGCCGCGGGATTGCGTATCGACTACTCGAGCGCGGCGACTCGTTAGGGCACTCCTGGGTCAATCTGTACGACAGTCTGCGGCTCCATACGGGGAAGCACCTGTCGCATCTGCCGGGTTATCGCTTCGCGGCACGCACGTCGCTCTTTCCGTCGCGCGAGGAGTTCGTCCGCTATCTGCGCGACTACGCGCGGCACTTCGGCATCGTCGTCGAAGCCGGAAAGGACGTCGCCGGGGTCACGAAAGCAGGAAACGGCTGGCGCGTGACAACGGCCGACGGCGAGTGGCACGATGCCTCCGCGGTCGTTATGTCGACCGGCATCATCGCAAATCCTAGAGTTCCGTCGCTCCGCGGACAGCATCGCTTTCGCGGCCGCGTGATGCACAGCGTGGAGTACCGCAGGCCTAACGAGTTCATCGGCCAGCGCGTACTCGTCGTCGGCGTCGGCAACTCCGGTGGGGAGATCGGAGCGGAGCTGGCGCGCGCCGGTGCCCATGTGACAGCGCTCGTCCGGACAGGCGCCAATGTCGTCCCGCTGATGCTCGCCGGGCTTCCCATTCAGTACGTCGCGTACGTGATGCGCTGGCTTCCGCGCGGCGCGCGCGAACGCATCATCGGCCGAGTGCAGCGGATCATGGAGAAGAGGCACGGACCGCCCGTTCTGCCGCGACCGCCGTATTCGGCGCTGGACGCAATCCCGCTCATCGGGTTTCATCTCGTCGAGGCCATCCGCGAGGGGCTGATCGAGGTCCACCAAGGCGCGATCGCGGAACTGAGCGAATCGGGTGTGCGTTTTAGTGACGCCACGGAGGCGGCGTATGATGTTGTGTTGTTGGCCACTGGCTTCGGAGCAGCGCTGGCGCCGTTAGGCGACCGCGTGCGTATAGATGCCAAGGGCTTTGCGCTCCGCTCTGATCGCGTCACAAGCGCCGACCACGAACGGCTTTATTTCGTGGGCCACAACTACGACAGCACCGGCGGCCTGTCCAACATCCGTCGCGACGCGCGGCTCGTCGCCGAGCGGATCGCGCGGGCTAGCCGTTAGCGGCCGAAGCGACGATCGTCAGGGCGCGCCAGAGGCCTAACGCGGAATGGGTGTGATCGTACCACTCGCGCAGCGTGTGAGTATCGCCGCCGCGTCCCCCGGCGCCGATCGCGATCGCGGGCACTCCACGATTCATGGGGACGTTGGCATCTGTGGACGCGGCGGACAGCTCGGGCGTCCGTCCGATCGCCAGCGTCGCCTCGCGCGCTGCGGCGACAAGCGGATGCTGTGGGTCGATCGCGCCGGCAGGTCGCTCGCCGATCCGCTCGCTCGTTAGGGTTAGTGGCGGCGTCCCGGCCGTGCGCGCGGCGTTCGCGCGATCCACAGCGTGCCGCATGCGCGCGTCGACGGCCATCTCCCAGCGCTCCAGCTCCGCGGCGCGTATGGAGCGCACTTCCACTTCAATCCAGGCATCCTCGGGAATGGCGTTTATCGAGGAGCCGCCGCCGATACGGTTCACGCTCACCGTGATGCGCGGCTCCTGCGGGAGCTTGAGACCGGCCAGCTCCACGACGATGGCCCCCGCGACGTGCACAGGGTTGCTCACGCCGAAGGCTCCCCAGCTGTGGCCGCCGGGGCCGTGAATCCTGGTACGCAGGCGGCGGACACCTAGCGCTTCGGTGACGATGCGCGTATCGCCGGGTCCGTCGAGTGCCACGACGGCCTGAATCTCGTCCCCTAACGCGTCAAAGAGGTGCCGCGCGCCCCGCAGATCGCCGATCCCCTCCTCGCCGGTTGTGGCGGCGAACAGAATCGTGTGCGCGGGCTTCACGTCCGAAGCCGTCAACTCCTCGGCGAGCGCGACGAGCGCCGTCAAGCCGCGGGCGTTATCGCCGATGCCGGGCGCGCTGACGCGCGGTCCATCGCGCGTGACGCTGAGGTCGGTGCCATGCGGGAAGACGGTGTCCAGATGCGCGCAGACAACCACCGGGGGCGCTCCGGCTTTGGAGCCGCGCAAGCGCGCGACGACGTTGCCCGCGGCGTCGATCTCCACGTTAGGCAGCGATTCAGCCAGCCGCGCCGCGACGAACGCCGCGCGAGCCCGCTCGTCGCCAGTCGGGGCGGGAACGCCGGCGATCGCGATCTGCAGCGCGAGCAGCTCAGCATCCCGCTGCGCGAGACGCTCGCGAGCGGGCCACAGACGCTCATATGTCGCGCGTGCGGTGGTTGGCATCGACGGAAGAGGCGGCCTCGCGCCCCAAGGCGCAAGTAATAGCGAAGTTGGCTGCTCGCTGCTGTGAGGTCGCGTACATTTGGCGCACTCATGCGCAAGATCAGGCTCCCACGCACCGTGTTCGCGCTCGCCGCCGTCAGTCTGCTGACCGACGCGTCCAGCGAGATGATCTATCCGTTGCTGCCGCTCTTTCTCTCGAGCGTGCTCGGAGCATCGGCGACAGCACTCGGCGCGATCGAAGGGGCAGCCGAGTCGGTTGCAGCGCTGCTCAAACTCGGGAGCGGGGTGTGGTCGGATCGCCTGACGAGACGAAAGCCGCTTGTGGTCTTCGGCTACGCGCTGGCGTCGCTCGTGCGGCCATTGATCGGAGTGGCGCAGAGCGCGTGGCAGGTCGGTGCCTTACGAGTCACGGATCGAATCGGGAAAGGGATCCGGACCTCGCCGCGAGACGCGCTGATTGCCGATGCCGTCCAGCCGTCGCAGCGGGGAGCGGCGTTCGGCTTGCACAGAGCGGGCGACCACCTGGGCGGCGTTCTCGGTCCCGTGCTGGCATTCGCGTTGTTGCAGCTGTTCGGTGTCTCTCTACGCACCGTTTTCTTACTGGCGGCGATACCAGCCGCGCTGTCGCTGCTGGTACTGATTGCCGGCGTGCGGGAAGCGGTCCGAGGCCGTAAGCATGAGGATGTCGTTAGAGCCGGCGAGTCCGCAGTGCTGGGAAGCGCCTTCTGGAAATACCTGGGCGTGCTCTTTCTTTTCGCGTTGGGTAACGCCAGCGACGCTTTCTTATTGCTTCGAGCGTCAGCGTTAGGCGTCGCCCTAGCGCACGTACCGTTGTTGTGGGCTGCACATCACGTCGTCAAGGCGATCGCCAACGTGCCAGGCGGCGCCCTGTCAGATCGCATTGGCCGGCGTCCGCTCATCGTGGCTGGATGGGCGGTCTATGCGATCGTGTATCTCGCCTTCGCGCGAGCGTCGACGGCGTGGCACGCGTGGGCGCTATTCCTCGGGTACGGCTTGTATTTCGGACTGACCGAAGGCGTAGAAAAGGCGTTCGTGGCCGATCTCGTACCCGAAAAGTTGCGCGGGACCGCGTTTGGCTGGTTCAACTTCACGTTAGGTTTGGCGGCTTTTCCCGCGTCGCTGATCTTTGGAGTGCTGTGGGACTCGCGCGGCGCGACGACGGCGTTCGGCGTGGCTGCGGCGCTGGCGGCCGCGGCGTCTGTGCTGCTGCTCCTGGTAGTTCGAGGGCGGGTCGCCCGCGCCTGACTGGAGTGATTGCCACGTAGGCAACGACGTGATGTCAGGAACAAGTTCAAATGCGCGAAGCCTTATGGCGCCGAGCGTACGCGCACCTTAGTTGTACGCAAGATCTCGCTCCATCATTCGCGGAGGTCATATGCGACGTTGTCTCGCAGCATGCACGCTGATTGCGCTGCCCGTCATGCTCGGCGCGCAACCACCAGGAAAGTGGCCGCCCGACTCGCTCATCAACACGCAAGTCATTCCGCGTTCGACGCCCGTCATACAGGTCATCGGACAAATGCGAACCTTCGCCTTCGGACTCGGCGTGCGCTGTCAGTTCTGTCATGTGGGCGAAGAAGGGCTCGCGCTCGAACGCTTCGACTTTGCAACGGATGAGAAGCGCACCAAGCTCGTCGCGCGGCAGATGATGCGGATGGTGCAGGAGATCAATCAGCGGTTCGACACGATTCCAAGCCGCCCCAATCCGCCGCTTCAAGTGACGTGCGCGACATGTCACCGAGGCATCAGCCGACCGGTGCCGCTTTCTCAGGTGGTGCTCGATGCGGCAACTGCGGCTGGAACAGATTCCGCGCTTCGTGCCTATCGGGCCTTGCGCGAGCGCTACTACGGGGGAGACTCGTACGATTTCAGAGAGCCGTCGCTCAACATCGCGGCCTTCAGACTTGGTCGCGCGAGCAAATTCGACGAGGCCTTCGCGCTGCTCAAGCTGAACGAGGAGATGTTTCCGAATTCATCCGCGATGTACGTCTTTCGCGGCAATATCAACTTGATGCGGGCCGATACCGCGGCCGCGGCAACTGCGTTTCGCGAAGCGATTCGCCGCGACCCGATGAACGATGAGGCGCGCGGTCGCCTGCGAGACATCGGTCAATGGCCGTAGCCAAAGGGAAGTCACAATGCGCGTCATGATGCTCCTTGCGCTAGGCGCAACGCCTCTGTTGGGTCAACAGTCGCTCCCGTTCTCGGACGCGCGATGGCGGTTGGCTGGCGATTCGACGCGAATCGAGCGCGTGGCTGGGAGAGAAGCACTTCGCATGCACACGGGGAGCGCCACGCGACGTGACGTCGTCTTGCAGGATGGAACGATCGACGTCGACGTGATGACGACTCGACGCCGCTCTTTCGTGTACGTGAACTTCCGCATTGAAGACGAAGCGAATCAAGAAGAGTTCTATCTGCGGCCGCACAAGTCGGAGTTGCCTGACGCGGTGCAATACGCCCCCGTCTTTCGCGGGCAAAGTGCGTGGCAGCTCTACCACGGTGCGCGGGGAACTGCGGCGCCCGCATTCCAGCCCGGCGTCTGGACGCCGGTTCGCCTCGTGCTGCAGCGGGAGCGAGCAGCGTTCTTCGTCGGAGACACCATCAATCCCGTACTTGTCGTTCGACTCGCCCGCGAGCCGCGGCCGGGATACGTGTCTCTCTCCGCGTTTCTCCCACCCGGCACCCCCGGTTCCGGCGCGATTGCCTGGTTCTCGAACTTTCGCGTTAGGCAGGCAGCAACGTATGCGTTTCGCGATCAGCCGGAGCCACCGCTTCCGTCGGGCGTCGTGCGCCAGTGGAGCGTGGGGGCGGCTTTTCTACCTGCGACGCTGGAACCCACTGCGCTCGAGCCCGCATGGACCGCCACGATGCAAGCGGTTACGACAGAGCCTAACGGGATGGTGGAGCTCAACCGATGGATCGCGATGCCCGAGGGACTGCAACGCAGTACAACGGGTGATGTGGGGACGGTCGCGCGTCTTCGGGTGACAGCCGAGCAGGCCGGCCTGCGGCGGATGGAGTTGGGCTTCAGCGACGCCGCGACAGTTTTCTTGAATGGGCGACCACTCTTTCACGGCGATAACTCTTACGTCTTCCTGCGCCGCCGCGACGGATTGATCGCGTTCGACCAGGCGACGGTCTTCCTTCCGCTCAATGCTGGCGTGAACGACATCGCCATTGTGGTGACCGATCACTTCGGCGGCTGGGGTTTGATGGCGCGCTTCCCGGAGGCGAGCGGGCTCACCGTGGAGCCGTGGGCAAGGTAGGGACTGTGCACGACGATTCCAGTCACTTTACTCGGCAGCGCTCGTGTGTAACGCGACCAGAGCACTCATGAACAGCACGCTCCGCATGCCGCTCTCGGCTAAGGGTCAAAGTGACGCGCCAAGCGCACGTCTGGGCGTTTGGACAAGCGCTTTGCCCCGGTGAGCAACCAGCCGTTGCCTAACATTCGCGTACTCGCCGATTCGGTGGCGAAGACGGGCACCTCGTTCGTCAAGACGCAGCGCCTCGTGACTGGGTGAATGGCAGCTTCACGTGGTCGTACACCGACTATCAACAGCGCACGCCGGCACAGATCGCCGTTACGATTCGCAGGCCGCACGTAACCTTCGAGTGGCGAGCGAATCGCTGACGCTCTAAACGAGGCGCCGGCTCTCGCAAGTGTTACACCGTTCAGTAAGCCCTGAGTAGCCCGGCGACGCGGACGCGGGATGCACAGGAGACCAAAGTCATCGCGTACCTCATAGGGGCTAGGATTTCCACGACAGTCTGACACACGCCCCGGACCGCATCGGTCGTCCGGCGGGCGGCAAGGGTTTGTCAGAATTTCGTGAGCTTGTCCTGCAAGCCCGCCCGAGTGCGTTATCTCAATGCGAGTCAGCTGGATACAGACGGAGCGCGGATGCTCACGCCCTCCCTTTCAGTTGTTTGCTTTGCCTGTCTGACTGCGGCCCGGCGCGCAGGCGAAGCACAAGCGCACGGCCGACTCCGTTGTGCGCTACATGGAGGAGGCGCTCGATACGCTGCGCCGCGTCGCCTTGCGTCGCGACGTTGCGCGTAGTTATTGCTGGTTCATTCCCATGCGCAGCGGTGATGGCGACATCGCTGCCGTAGCTGGCGCAACTGTGTCGCACCCGCGCGGAGCGATGATGGCAGGTGGATGTACAGCCGTGTGGCACACGGTAAGCCTAACGATTCGCACTGATGTCAGGAATTTTCTCGGCGTTCTAGTAGTCCTGGGCGCTTGCCATCGAGCCGGTGCACCAAAGCCACAGGCTGCGCAGGCTCCCGTGGCCATAAACGTGGACCCTGTCCGCGATTCCATTCAGGAGGTCAACGACCGTTTCGTCGCGGCCGTGCTGACGCGCATCGCGGGGCGGGAAAAGCAGCCTGCGGAAAGTGTTTTCCGAAACGTTAGGCTCGAGAATCTCCTCGGGATTCCAGCCGAGCAGTTCGTGGGGATCATGAAAGGGGGTTACGCACGAGCGCTTGGTGTTACGTGCACGCACTGTCACGTGCCAGGTGATTTCGCGAGCGATGCAAGACGTGCTAAGCGCGCAGCGCGCGAGATGGCCATAATGCATTTTGGCATAAACCAACAACTGCTGCGGATGGAAAACCTGGCAACAACGCCGCCCGAGAATCGCTTCATTAACTGCGCGACGTGTCACCGCGGCATGGTCAATCCGAGAGGTCCTCGTTAGGCTACAACTCCTCCGCGCACCGCTGTAGGACTGGAACTTCAACGCATTAACTGCGCGCCGGTCGTCATGTACAAACTGGGTACGCCGGTCCACGATCGCGCGACCGGTCGAAGGCCTGGGCGGAAAGTGCGCCCGCGTCGAGGGCGCTCAGCGCGAGGCACGTCGTTGGGACGCCCGCGCTTGCGGACCATCCCTCAGAATATATGGTATTGCCACATATGGGAACCCCATCAGCGCTGGGTCTCAGCAGCGCAATCGCTGTCACCGCGCGCCGCGGCTGGATTCGGCGGCGGCGAGAATCTGCACGCGAACAGCGACGAGATCGCGCGGCTGAAAGCGACGTACGACACACGGGCCCGCGACGCTGCTGCGCACAGGCTCCGGTGGTCGCGTTAGGGTCTGCTCCGCGCTTCCGGCTTGTCACTCCGATGCCAGCGCGGCGTTAGGATCCAGACGTGACGCACGTCGCGCTGGGAAGACCGCGGCGACGAGGGACACCACGATGACGATCGCCGTCGCTCCGACGAAAGTGGCGAGGTCTCGCGTGCCGACCTCATAAACCATCGTCGCGAGCAGCCGCGTCATCGCCAGCGCGCCGATAACGCCGATCACGACGCCGATCGCGGCGATGCGGCTGCCTTCCCACACCACCAGTCGCATGACATCTCGTCGCGTCGCGCCTGGCGCCAGCCTAACGCCTATCTCGCGGCTGCGTTGCCCGACGAGGAGCGAGAGGACGCCGTAGAGTCCCACGACGGCCAGCGTGAGCGTCAGAATCGCGAAGCCACCGATGAGTGTCATGCTGAAGCGCTGACGCGCGAGAGAATGCGATACGACGTCGCTGAACGTGCGCACGTCGTGCACCGTGAATTGCGGCGAAACCTCACGCGCGGCACCGCGCACGGTCTCGATCGCATTGAGCGGGTCGCCCTGTGTACGCACGACGAGCGTGAGGGCCGGATAAGTGAACTGCGTTTCCGGGACATATACTTGTGGCGCGTCGTCCGCTTCGAGCGACGTGAGTTTCACGTTCTCCACGACGCCGACAATGGTGCGTGGCGGTGCATTAGGTACGAACTCGAAGGTGGGCCGTACTTCCTTTCCAACGGCGTTCTGCTCTCCGCCGAAATACCGGCGAGCGCACTCGCGATTGATGACTATCGTGCGAACGCCCGCGACGTCGTCGCTGGAGTCGAATACGCGTCCAGCCACTAAATTGATTCTGGCGGCAGCGAAGTAATTGCCGCTCACGACGGCGTACTGGGCTGACGGACCAGTCCCGGGTGGTTCCGGAGGGCGGCCAGGGATCGTTAGGCCTCGGCGACGAGTACACCCTTCGGATCGAAGCCCGGCCGTACTTGCTGCAACCGTACGAAGCTGCGCATCAGCAGCGTGGCACCGATCAGGAGAATCAGTGAAAGCGCGACCTCCGAGACAACCAGGAGCCGCCGCCCGAGGCGCTGGCGGATGTTGCCGATCGTACGCATTCCACCAGCGTGCAAGGACGCCGCCAACTGATTCCATCGTACCGACGATGCGGCCGCGAGGCCGAATGTGATGCCCGCAACTATGGCTACGACACCGGCGAAACCTGCCACGCGCCAGTCGAGGCCAATGTCATCTGCGCGCGGCATCGAGCCGGGCACCATCGCGAGCATGATTCTCGTCACAGCGTTCGCGATGATGATGCCCACAGCTGTTCCGGCGAAGGCGAGGACGAGGTTCTCGGTCACGAGCTGGCGCGCGATGCGGCCATGGCCCGCGCCTAACGTCGCGCGAAGGGCGAGCTCACGCCGCCGCGTGGCGACGCGCGCAACGAGCAGGCTGGCGACGTTCGCACAGACTACGAGCAGCACGAAAATGACTGCTCCAAAAAGGATCAACAGTGCGCGACGAACCTTCGCGGCTGCCTGCTCGATTAGCGACACAACGCGATAGCTCAGCTTCACGTTAGGCGCGTTTTCGCGCAGGAAGTTGCTCATGATGCCGACGAGCTCGGCCTGGGCCGATTCGAACGTCACGTTGTCCTGCACGCGTGCGATCGCCGAGAGATTTTGCGTCGCGTAATTGCGCACGTCGCTCGAGTCGAAGACGAGCGGAGTCCAGACAACCGTGCGCAGGCCGAACTGGAAAGGGGCGGGGAGCTCGGCGCCGCGCGGGAACGTGAAGCCGGGCGGCATGATGGCGGTGATCGTGTGCGCTTCGCCGCTCAGGAGCACTGGCTTGCCGATGATGGCCGAGTCGCCGCCGAAGCGACGCTGCCAGAGGTCGTGGCTGATCACGGCCACGCGCGGCCCGCCAGGCGCGGCGTCTTGCTTCATGAACGGCTGGCCCGCCAGAGGGCGTACGCCCATCACGTCGAAGAATTCGGGGACGACGCGCGCGCCGCTCACACGGTCGGGCTGCGCGTCGCCGTCGCGGGCGAGCGAATAAGGCCAGGAGCGAAACGCGGCCGCTTTCACGGATCGCGCTTCGCGCCAGCTCCACGAAGAACCCGCTCGTCAGCGGCAAGTCGCTGTCCGGTCCGCCGCTCCCGCTCGGCTGCGTGATCCAGATCATGCCGAGGCGTGCGGGGTCGTGATAGGGCAGCGGCCTAACGAGTACGCCGTTGACGACGGTGACGACAGCGAGCGTCGCTCCGACGCCGAGTCCTAACGTTGCAATCGCGGCCAGCGCGAAGAACCGGTTGCGCTGCAGCCAGCGGATGCTGTACCCGATGTCCATCTTCGCGGCGGACCACCAATCCTGCCGCTGCCGCTCGGCGTTGCGCGAGGCGCGTTCACGCTGGAGCTGCGCGCTGATGGTATCGACGTCGCCGAACTGAGAGATCGCGTGCCGGCGCGCCTCGTCAGGCGCAACGCCCTCCGCGATCAGCTCACGCGTGCGCATTTCGATGTGGAAGGCCAACTCGTCGTCCACTTCGCGTTTCGCGTTGCGAACGGATTCTGCGAGACGGAATTTCTTCCCGGTCATACGCGCTCCAACTCAGAGGCTCTACGAGGCGTTTGCTGTTTCGAGGGCGCGATCGACGGCAGCGCAGAAGACCTGCCACCTGCGCCGCTCCGAGCGAAGCTGCGCGCGACCGTTTGTCGTGAGTTTGTAGTACTTCGCTTGGCGGCCGGTCTCGGATTCGCCCCACTCTTCGCTGAGCCAGCCTTTGCGTTCGAGGCGGTGCAGCGCGGGATACAGCGCGCCCTCGTGCACGATGAGGACGTCCGCCGTTGTAGTGCGGATCCAGCGGCCGATGGCGTAGCCATGGCGTGGCCCCCAGCTAACGGCTTTGAGGATGAGTAGATCGAGCGTGCCAGTGAACAGGTCGGAGCCGGCCATTGTGTCTCCCCTAGGTGAGATAGGTATGCGCGCAAGCAAAGCATAAGTCAACTAGGGGTGCGCACTGGGTGCGCAATGCGACGGCTGTCGTCGCGGGCGACTCACCAGAGGAATCGCCCGCGGCATGAGTTAAGCACTGCCACTGCGTTAGTGGTGCCCAGGTGCGAGCGTTACAAGTTCCGTGCGTTTGTGACTATGCAGAACGCAGTGAACGCGCGTAACGCAGGCGCGTTAGGTACCTCTAACGCTCGTCGTCCTTAACCGATGTCGCTGTCGATTGTGGCGAGATGTCGGACGAGGTGCGCCGAGCGACTGCCTAGTAAGCTTTGGCGTTAGGCAGTGCGAAGCGTCCCGTGACTGTGTCCGCGAACGCTCGGATGGCTGCATAGTATCGCGCCCGATCCACCTCGAACGCATGCTCATGTCCGCCGGCGACAGAGAGGAAGCTCTTCGGCGCGACCGCGGCGTCATACAAGCGCCGGCCGTGAGCGTACGGAATGATCTCGTCATCCGTCGCGTGGATGAACAGCTTCGGCGTGATTATCCCCGGAATGCGTCCGATGGAATCGAAGTCATTGCTCGATAACAGCCTAACGGGGAGCCACGGATACAGCTCCTGTCCGCGGTCGGAGACGGCGGTGAAGGCGCCTTCGACGATCAGTCCCGCCGCGCGCACCCTGCTCGCGAGATGGGTCGCCACACCGCTGCCAAGCGAATGCCCGTAAATCACGAGTCGCTCGGGGGGCACGCCAATGGAATCCGTCAAGTAGTGGTACGCGGCCTCAGCATCGCTATACAAACCGTTTTCGGTCGGCGAGCCCGCGCTTTCACCGAATCCGCGGTAGTCGAACTGAAAGACATTCATTCCTTGCTGGCGCATCCACGCAGCCCAGCGCGGCCGGCCGTACGACGAGATGTTCCCGGCATTTCCATGACAGTCGAGGACCCACGCGCCGGTCGCAGAGTCGCTGCCAGCGGCGAAGATCAACCAACCGACGAGTTTGGTGCCGTCTGCGCTTGTAAACGTCACGATGCGCGGCGCGATGCCTAACGCCGAATCAGGCCGCTGAATAGCGCGCTCGCCCGGATGATAGACGAGCGACGTCTCGTTGATCTTCACGTACGCGGCCGCGGCGACGTAGCCGGCTCCGGCCAGCGCGAGCATCGTGATAATCATGCGCATCTTAGCAGCAGCGGTTCCCCGGCCTCGAGTAACGCGCGTCCAGACGCTCTGCGGCGAATTGTGCAGCAGTGAGGACCTCGGCGCCGCCGGGCTCGATCCGTCGCGGCAGCGCGCGGACTGCCACGGTGTAGCGACGCCAATCGGGCGCGCCGATGATCACTCGCATGGCCGACGCCAGCGCGGCAAGCACTACGCGCGGCGCGAAGCGAGCGCGCCGCGGCGCAGCCTCGGCTGCCATAACGACGCTTAACGGCTCCGCGCGCTGCATTGCCATCGCGAGGGCGGGTTCATAGGGGATTTCGGTGGACACGACAGCCTTGCGTCCACTGAGCGTGGACCACCACTCGCGTGCCGAGGCCGCGAGAATCACGATCACAGAGATCATGAAGAACGCAGCGACAAACGCATCGAGGCGGTCGTTGAAGATGAGACGCCGTGCCGCTTCTGCGCTGGCCACGCCTGCCGGCACGCGCCCGTCCGCCAGCGCTTCTGAAAACAGGCGTGCATGTGCGAGGAAGCCGAGTCGCGGCTCGCTCGAGAAGATCTTGATGAAGCCCGCACTCATCGTCACCGAGACGAGCCAGACGAGCGGCAAGATCGTGATCCAGGCGTAGCGCGCCTTGCCCATCTTGATGATGACCGTGGTGCCTACGCAGAGCGCGACGGACGCGAGGAGCTGGTTGGCGATCCCGAACAACGGCCACAGCGAGTTGATGCCGCCTAACGGATCCGTCACGCCCGAGTAGAGGAAGTATCCCCACATGGCCACGAAAATCGCGCTCGTGATGACGACACCTGGGTACCACGAAACGCGTCCGAGCGGCGCCCATGCGTGCTTCAGCAGATCCTGTAGCATGAAGCGGCCAACGCGCGTCCCAGCGTCCAGCGTGGTAAGGATGAAGAGCGCCTCGAACATGATGGCGAAGTGGTACCACAGTGCGAGTCCACCCGTCTTGAAGGCGTCGGCGAAAATCGCGGCCATGCCGACTGCAAGACTTGGCGCCCCGCCGGTTCGCGACAGCAGCTTCTGCTCGCCGATGTTCCGCGTGAGCTCGTTGAACTGTGCTGCGTCGAGCGTGAAGCCCCAGTTGCGGATCGCCTCGGCGGCGCTCTCGACGGTGGTGCCTAACGCGGCAGCCGGGGCATTGATCGCGAAATAAACACCCGGCGTCAGCACGCACGCCGCGATGAGTGCGAGCGTGGCGACCAGCGATTCAGTCAGCATTGCGCCATAACCGATCCAGCGCGCGTCCGGCTCGCGCTGGAGGATCTTGGGCGTGGTGCCTGACGAGATGAGGGAGTGGAAGCCGGAGATCGCGCCGCACGCGATCGTGATGAACGCAAAGGGGAATAGCTTGCCGGCGAAGACCGGCCCGCTGCCGTCGATGAAGCGCGTCACGGCCGGCATCTGCAGCGGCGGCAGCACGAGGATTACGCCAATCGCGAGCGCGATCACCACGCCGATCTTCACGAATGCCGACAGGTAGTCGCGCGGCGCGAGCAGCAGCCAGACCGGAAGGACCGACGCCGCAAAGCCATAGATCATGATGGACCAGGCGATCGTCGTTCGCTGCAGCGTGAACATCGGCCCATACACCGGATGCTCGGCGACCCAACGACCCGCATACAGCGCGACGATGAGCAGGACGAGTCCAATCGCCGTCGCTTCGAGAACCTTGTGCGGGCGGACCCAGCGCATGTACGCGCCCATTATCAACGCGATCGGGATTGTCAGCCCGACCGTTACGATCCCCCACGGGCTCTCGCCTAACGCATTGACGACAACCAGTGCGAGCACCGCGATGAGCACGATCATGATGCCGAGAACGGCGACGAGCGCGGTAAACCCAGCCGCGGTTCCGATCTCCTCCTTCGCCATCTGCCCAAGCGTCTTGCCGTTGCGCCTAACGGACGACGCCAGGATGACGAAGTCCTGCACAGCGCCGCCGAGCGCGACGCCGATGATGATCCAAAGCGCGCCGGGCAAGTAGCCGAACTGCGCGGCGAGCGTAGGGCCAACGAGCGGGCCGGGGCCGGCGATGGCTGCGAAGTGGTGGCCGAAGACGATCCAGCGGTTTGTCGGAACGTAGTCGCGGCCGTCGCTCAGACGCTCGGACGGCGTTCGTCGCGTCGGGTCGAGCGCGAACACCTTGCTCGCGATAATGCGGCTGTAGAACCGGAACGCGACCAGATAGCAGCAAACAGCTGCTGTCACGAGCCATGCCGCATTGATCGTCTCGCCGCGCGTAAGGGCGAGATAGGCCAACGCGGCCACACCGACTGTACCGACTGCAATCCAAATCAGATTTGGGACTAGACGGCGCATCATTCCCCTCGGCCAGAAGCCGGCGACAATCTAAGACGTAGCACTTTAGGGGTTAGGGTATAGGGGATAGGGGTTAGGGAAAGACCCGCGCGACCTTAGGTTATGCGGCGCGAACTTCAGTTTTCACTATGAACACTCCTTGTACGCTGATCCCCGGTGATGGGATTGGTCCGGACATCACAGACGCGACGCTGCGCGTGCTGGACGCCGTGCACGCCGCGGGCGGTGCGTCGTTCGACTGGGATCGACGGCTGGCAGGTATGGCTGCGGTCAAAGCAGTCAACGATCCCATGCCTGACGACACGGTCGAATCCATCAAGCGCACTCGTCTCGCGCTGAAGGGACCGCTGGAGACTCCCTCGGGCGGGGGTTATCGCTCGGTAAATGTCGCGCTGCGTAAGGCATTCGACCTGTACGCCAACGTGCGCCCGACGAAAGACATGATTCCGGGTGGCCGCTTCGACAACGTCGACATCGTGCTGGTGCGCGAGAACACGGAAGGCCTGTACGCTGGCCTCGAGCACTACATCAAGATCGGCACGGACGAGAAGGCTGCGGCGCAGTCTGTTGCGCTGGTGACTCGTGTCGGCTCCGAGCGCGTGATCCGCTATGCCTTCGAGTACGCGCTAAAGCACGGCCGCAAGCGCCTAACGCTTGTGCACAAGGCGAATATCCTCAAGTACTCGCAAGGTCTCTTTCGCGAGATCGGCCAGCAAGTCGCCAGCGAATATCAGGGGAAGATTGCGTACGACGAGCAGATCATCGATGCGATGGCGATGAAGCTCGTGCTCTATCCGGAGAAGTTCGACGTGCTCGTCACGACGAACATGTTCGGCGACATTCTGTCGGACCTGACGTCGGGTCTCGTGGGTGGCCTGGGTCTCGCGCCCGGAGCCAACATCGGCGAGCACGCCGCGATCTTCGAAGCCGTGCACGGGACGGCGCCGGACATTGCGGGGCAGGGCATTGCCAACCCAGGCGCGCTCATCCTCGCCGCCTGCCTCATGCTAGAGCACGTGGGCGACCTAACGAGCGCAAACCGCGTCCGTGGCGCTGTCGAGGCTGTGCTGCGTGAAGGGAAAGATCTCACGCGCGATCTCGGTGGCACGGCAACGACCACGCAGTTCACCGACCGCATCATTGGAAAGCTCGAATCCAGCGCCATCCCAGCCGCGGCGCGATAGCGCAATGAACACCGGACGCGCGCTGCGCGTTCTGCAGGTCGGCGATTTTCACTTCGCGAAGCCGGCGCGACCTGATCTCATTGCCGCTCTCGAGGTACTTCTCGCGCGTGAACGCTATGACGTCGTGGCTTTTTGCGGCGACTTTGCGCAGCGCTCTCGCATCGGCGAGTTCATTGCCGGCGCCGCGCTCGTTAGGTACGCGCGTCAATTCGGACAGACGATTTCGGTACCGGGGAACCATGACGTTGCCTGGTGGCGTTCCCCACTGCACATCCTCGGCGCGGAGCACATCTCTCGCAAATATCGCCGCTGGCTCGATCCCGACGTGGAGCCTGTACTGAGCGTGAACGGGGCAACGTTCGTCGGGCTCAATAGCTCGCACGGCATCGCGCCGTACACGCTCACCACTCGGCTCCGCGACCTTGCGGTTATTGGGATGGTCACAGATGCGCAGCTCGACCGTTGCAAGACGGAGCTTGGTCGAATCCCCGCCGGGCATCTGCGCGCAATTGTCATGCATCACAATCCCGTGCGCGGTGAGTTGTCGCAACGATTCGGCATCCCGAATTACCGCAATGTGCTGTCCGTTCTAGCCGCAGGCGGCTGTGATGTCATTTTTGCTGCGCACGACCATCAGGAGCGCATTGAAGCGGTGACGCTGCCCGACGGCAAAGGAGGCAGCCGAACCGTGGTGGTGTCGGTTTGCGGGACGATCAGCTCGCGCTCCCGCGGCGGGCGACCCTGTTCGGCGACGGCTGTCACCATCGACGCGAACTCGATGACGTTCGATGTCCTCATGGCGAGCGACGCGCGCCCGTCATTCGAGCCAGCACAGCAATGCGTCTTCCCTCGCGCGCGGTGAAGCCGATCACGTAGTTTCTGCGCGACGTATGCCAGCTCGACGGAACCAGTTGCTGACGATCAGCGCAATTGCACTGGCTGCTACGCTCTACGCCAGCGGACGCGGTGTTGGGCCAGTCCCACCGCTCGGAACGCTGCTCGACCCGTCGAACGGGGTATGGTCTGCGGTCGGCAACGCCGAGCTTCCCGCTCGCGCGACCGCGAGCGTCCCGGGGCTGTCACGGGACGTGGAGGTGCGCTACGACGACCGTGGCGTGCCGCACATCTTCGCCCAAAGCGAGTTGGATGCCTATCGCGCGTTAGGCTACGTGGTCGCGCGCGATCGTCTCTTCCAGTTGGATATTCAAACGCGCGCGGCGTCCGGGCGTCTGTCAGAGCTTGTCGGCGGCGTCGCGCGAGCGCTGGACCGCGAGGTGCGATCGCTGGGAATGCCGCGCGCCGCGCTGGCGAAGTGGCGCGCGCTACCGGCGGACGGCATGGGTCGCCGCGTGCTCGAGGCCTATTCGGACGGAGTAAACGCGTACCTCGACGCGATCCCAAAGAGTGCCTGGCCGATCGAGTACCGCGTTTTGAATGCGCGGCCAGCGCGGTGGGAGCCGCTGAACTCGCTGCATCTGTTCATGCGGATGAGCAAGATCCTCACGTACCTGCCTAGCGAATTCGAACGGTACGCGGCGCAAGCAAAAGTGGGACGCGACGCTGCAACGTCGGTTTTCCCCATCCACTCGCGTGTACAGGAGCCAATCCAGCCTAACGGGTCGACGGCGCCGTGGTTCGATACAACTGCAATCGCGGCGCCAGGCGCGCCGGACACTAGCATGATCGCACGGACGCTCGCGGCTGCCGCGCGTCAATTCGACGACCGGGAAACGGCGCCGCGCTTCGCCAGCAACAACTGGGCGGTCGCGCCGCGCCGCACGCGCAATGGCTACGCGCTGCTGGCCGGCGACCCGCATCTCGAGCTCAACCTCCCGAGCATTTGGTACGAGGCGCACATCGTCGTCCCCGGTGTGTTGGACGTGTATGGCGTAACGATTCCTGGTGCACCGGGGATCATCCTCGGCTTCAATCACGATGTCGCGTGGTCGTTCACGAATACGGGCGCGGACGTCATCGATTTCTATCAGGAAACCGTCGATGACTCGTTGCTGCCGACGCAATATCGCGTGGACGGATCGTGGAAGAGCGTCGTGCGGGACGTCGAGGTTGTCCGTGATGAGCGCGGCAATGCGATCGCTGTCGACACGATGCTGTACACGCACCGCGGCCCGCTCGCCAAACGTGGCAATCTTTGGCTGTCGATGCGCTGGATCGCTCTGGAGAATCCGCTCGACGCGACCGGCTTCGTGCAAGCGGCCAAGGCTACGACGGCGCGAGCGTATCTGGACTCGATGGCGCGCTATTGGCCAACGCCCGCGCAGAATATGATCGCCGCGGACCGCGGCGGCTCGATCGCGATCAGATCCACGGGACGATACCCGATACGGCCGAATCGTGGTGACGGCCTAACGATTCGCGACGGATCCAACAGTCAGAACGACTGGCAGGGAGATTGGCCGCTCGTGCAGTACCCGCAGGCTGTCGATCCGCCGCAAGGCTACCTGGCCTCGGCCAATCAGGAGCCGATCGATCCGCGTCGGGCGGCAGAATACCTGGGGAGCGCGGACGGCTACGAAGTCTGGCGCGCGCTGCAGATCAATCGCCTGCTGCGCGCCGACAGCGCAGTGACGCCTGACGCGATGCGTGGCTTTCAAACGGATCCGGCATCCGTGCGCGCGGATCTCTGGATGCAGGCGTTACTGGAAGCGACGGCCGCCGACACTGTCAATCCGCCGAAATCGTTGCGCGAGGCGCGCAGCCTGCTCGCGAGCTGGGACCGACGCTATACGAAGGAGAATCATCAGGCGATCCTCTTCGAGACGGCGTTAGGAAATACCACGCGGCTGTTATGGGACGAACTCGAGGATTCTACAGGAGGGAGGGTGGCGACGCCAAGCGGCGACGTGACGCTCGCCCTCGTCAGGCAGCCGAACAATGCTTGGTGGGATGACCGAGCAACCGGTGACCTGCACGAAGACCGCGACGCGATCCTGTCGCACGCGCTGGTGATGGCGTACGACACGCTCGTTGCCCGCTTCGGACCCCCGTCCGGCGACGGCTGGCGCTGGGAGAACGTGCGGCCGGCGCGCATGAATCATCTCTTGCAACTACGCGGATTCAGCGCGCTCGGCGTTGGCGTGCAAGGAGGGTTCGGCACGCTCAATCCGTCGGCAGGCACGGGCTACGGCTCGAGCTGGCGCATGGTTGTCGAGCTGGGACCTAACGTGCGCGCCTGGGGAATCTACCCGGGAGGGCAGAGCGGCAATCCCGCGAGCGCGCGCTACCGCGACCGAATCGCGAAGTGGAGCAACGGTGAGCTGGATTCGCTTCGCGTGCCATCGGTGGCGGCAGACCTAACGAGCCCCCGGTTCTTTCTACGGCTGCGAGCTGGCACGAGCTGACATGCGAGCCTTACGAGACATCGTCATCGTCGCCGCGGTCATGGCGATCGCAACGCGTTTCCTGGGATGGTGGGCTGTCCCCATCGTCGCCGCGCTCGCCGCGCTTTGGGATCGCAGTGCGAGCGCCGGCGCCACGAAGCTCGCTGTCGCCGCCGCAGTCGCGTGGGGAGTCTTACTCTTGCTACAAGCAGTCTTCGGGTCGAGTGTGACGGCGCTGGCACGCGATGTAGCCACGTCGCTCGGCGTGCCGGCGCCCGTGCCAATCGTGCTCACAATAGTGCTCCCAGCCATCCTCGCAGCCAGCGCGGCGGGCGTTGTCGCCGGTGTGCGCAGGTGGAGGTCTCCAGCGGCCAATTAGTTCTGTTTCTGGGGGGCCGAGCAGGGCGTCCTAAAGACGCATGCCGAGCCCCAACTACTCCCTTCGCCAGTATGCCCTCGCCGGGGCGATGATTGCCTTCGTCGCCGCCAGCGGAGCGCGCGCCCAGCCGGCGCGATCGGTCGTCGCGGCGCTGCGCAGTGGCGACTCCGCCTATGCCGCAGGCGCTCGCAACCAGGCGATCGCCGCCTACCGCGACGTGGTGCGACTCGACTCCACACGGTCTTCGCGCGCGATCTATCGACTGGCCGTGATGCTGGCCGAAGACGGCGAGTACGGCGAGGCGATCGCGTTGCACGAGGCGTACACTCGGCTGGAGCCTAACGACAAAGAAGGAAGCATCGGTCTGGCGCGCACGTACGCGTGGGCCGGTCGCAGCGACGATGCACTGGCGCTCTACCGCTCAGTGCTGGCCGCGGAGCCGGATTATCGCGATGCGGCGATGGGCACCGGTCAGGTGCTCGCGTGGAGCGGCCGCTACGCCGAGAGCGTCGAAACATACCGCGCATGGCTGCGACAGCGTCCCGACGATCGTCCAGCGGCGATGGCCATGGCCCGTACACTGGCTTGGTGGGGCGGGAGTCATCTGCGAGACGCCGCGCGCGTGTACGACTCGTTGTATGCGGTGGGGCGCGACGTCGAAGCGCGCAAAGGGTTGGCGCTGGTAAAGGCGTGGCAGGGCGACTTGCTCGGCAGCGAGCGACTGTGGCGCGAACTGAGCGCGGTCTCACCTAACGACCCAGAGATATGGACTGGCCTTGCGCAGGTGCTTCGCTGGCGCGGGCGGCCGTTCGACGCGCGCGACGCGCTCCAGCGCGCGCTCCGGGTCGATCCCAGACATCGTGATGCGCGTTCGCAGCGTCGCTGGCTCGACGCCGAGCTCGCACCGGTCGTTCATGTGCGGGTGCTAAGTACAGGGGACAGCGACGGCAATCGCGCTCAATTCTACATCCTCAATGGCGCCGCGCTCCCATGGCGTCGGACGGCTCTCAGGTTCGACGCGGCGGAGCTGCACGCCACAGACGGCTCGGTCGATCGCATGTCTCGGGCCGCGCGCGGCAGTGCCACGATCCGCCTGCCGATTGGCTCCGACGATTGGATCGCGCGAGCCGAGTTAGGCGCCAATCAGCAACCAGACGTAGGCGCTGGAGGCTCGACACGATCGAGCGCGGTAGGCCATGTTGCGCTAGCGAAGCAATTCGGCGACCGAAGCAGCGCCGAGGTACGAGCCGGGCGCGCGATGCTGGATGAAACTGTCGCGCTCATAGCGAACGGAGTTCGCACAACTACCGCGGAAGCCGACTGGGATTCGCAGGTTAGCGAACACTTGAACGTCAGCGCATCGCTCGGCACGGGCCGTGTCAGCACCGACACTACGAGCAATGCGCGCGCGGTGGCTGTGTTAGGGATGCGCTGGGCACTGGCGCACGGCCGCTCCTTTGGACTCGTCGCCCGCAGTGTACAGCACGCCAAGGAAGCGCGCGACGGATACTTCTCACCGCGTCGCTACGAGCACGTGGAGCTCACCGCACGCGCGCGGCACGGTCGCGAGCTTGGTTGGATATTAACCGGGGACGCCGGTTTCGGCGTACAGCACGTAGACTACCGCGGCGCGCGCACGACGCAGCCGTCGCAGCGTCTAACAGGAAGCGTCGGCTATGTTTGGTCGCCCGGACTCGAGTGGACACTCACGGGCGCGCTTGCGAACGTCGCTACCACGGCGACGTTGTCCACGAGCAGTTACCGCTTTGGCTCGTTGAGCTTGGGCGGACGCGTCCCGCTACGATAACGCGACGGGCTGTTCAATACGGTAGTTGGTGCGCGGGTTTCGCCTAACGCCGCGAAGACCGCCTGCATCGTGGCGAAGACCGGCTTCACATCGGCGTACCAGCGCGGTTCCTCCCACGGGCGCCACGTCCACGTGCGGATTGACGAATCGCTGCGTGGAAGACGCTCACCGGCGCGCGTCGCGTCGCGCGGATCGAAGCTCTCGACGACAAACCGGAATCCGTCTGTAACCTCGCCGGCGATCTCGCCGCTTTCAGCATCGCCGTAGAGCACGCTGCGCTGAGAGGGGTCTAGCACCTGTAGCATCCCCCAGGCGAGGCGCACCTCGATCACGCCCGAGAGCGTGTCGGCGTACCAATCGGCTAGCGTAGTCTCGGATTGGCTTGCAAATCGCAGCAAGTTGCGATCGTACTGGTAGACCGGGTACACGACGCCGTTGCGACCAATCCGGCGACGGTTGGTGGTGACGAACAGCGAGTCGTAGCGCCCATCCTCGTTAGGCTCGGTGCGGAAGGGTCGGTTCTGGACACGCACCGAATCGACAACGCGATAGAGGTTGTACGGCTTGTCGACGAGCAGGCGACCGGCATCGGGGCCGCGCAGCTCGAGCATGAACTCGAATCCGACAGGTGATCGACCTCCTGTATATGGGAATCGCGTGTCCCCGAGCTCTGGTCGATATGTGTCAATGCCGATGAGATAATTCGCGCGTGCCCAATCGATCTTGCCGACGTCGAGCCGCAGATACAGATACGCCTCGTCGCTGCGCACGGTGAGCGCGCGCAGATGCAGCGGCTCGGCGCCCTGCATCGCGACGGCGTCACTGCGGTACAGCGGCATGCCGGCATGCCAATCATCAGGGCGGCCATCGATGCTGATGGCTGAATCGCGATCGCCGGCGCGCATCGCCACGATCCCATAGTTCTGCTCTGCGTCGAGCGCGTTGAGCCACAGGCGATTGCGCTCGAGTGGCTGCTCGAAGTCGATCACCATCCAGTTCTTCTTGAACCACTCGTCGATTGCGGCGAAGAGGACGGCGCCAGCCGCACCCGCGGCGTGGATGTCGCGCGTTAGGCGTGCATCGACGTCGGCTTGGCCACGCTCGTCGTGTCCACCGTGATCCCATCCTTGCGCCTGCTTGTGGGCCATCCCGCGCGACGACGGCACGCCGTATTCCGAGATCACGACCGGCATGTCCCCGTGGTGTTCCACGAGCTCGCGCAGATAACCGTAGTAGCTACTTGGTCCTTCGGGTGACGAAGCGCGCCGATACCCCGGATCCAGCACCATGAAGTCGGGATAGTAAGGATACGCGTGGTAGGACGCGAAAATGCCAGCGGGAAACGCCGGCGTCGCGCGCATCAGTCGAGCATCGAGCCCGATCGCGTCGTTGTCGTACTCGCGAACGGTCGTGTCAGGCTCCTCTCCGCGCGCCGCGCGCAACGCTGCTTCCTCATCCTTGGTCGACTCCGTGATGTGTGTGAGCGGATCGAGCGTTGGCCAGTTCGTGTACGCGACCGGACGTTGCGCGTTGTAGCGCTGCATCTCGTAACCAATGAGATAGTTGAGCGCCTCGCCTAACCAGACGTCGAGCGCGTTGCCGCCGGCGACCCGCACATAACGAGCACTGAAGTTGGAGACTTTCGGATGCAGTCTCGCATACTCGACGACGGAATACGGTTCCCACTCTCGGCCGATGATGTAGGCGAGCACCCACGGCGAAACGTCGGCGTCGTAATAGCCCGACGCATGACCAGGACGGTGCGGTAGCGACGCACTGCCGTGCAGCAGATCCACGACGCGGCGCATTTCAGTCCGGAACTCGTCGTTCCAGGCCGAATCGTCATATCGCTCCTCGTGCGCACCGGGCGGTAGCTCGGTCCACACGCCGTGGATCAGCCAGATCGGGCGCTTCGGGTGCTCCAGGTTCCAGCGACGCACAGCCCGGTAGAAGTGTGGCGGGTGAATCGTGTAGAGCCTGATGACGTTGGAATTCATGCGCGCGAAGAGCTCGATCCAGCGCTCGTACGTGCTGTCGTTAGGCGGGAACTCCGACGGATGCTTCCCCGGGAGCGCAGCGCCGAGGTTGACACCAGCGAGCCAGATCGGCTTCCAACCACCACGGCCGTCCGGAATCTCGAAGCTGCGATTTCGCACGCGAGCCGCGACGACTGTGCGCGCGGGACGAATGCGACGCGACGGCCTGCGCTGAGCAACAGCACGAGCGGCAGCGGAGTCAATGAGCTCGAGGTATGCACGGCTCGTTGAGTCCGTCGGGACTTCGACCAGCACTCGCCCGAATGCCGAACGGCTAGCATCGTGGTCGCCAGCGTAGTATGTGGTCATACCGACGCCCACCAATGCGTCATAATCGCGTGGGCTGCGCGAGAGGACGCGTTCGAACAGCCGTCGCGCGACCGTTAGGCTGTCCTGTCGTAGGGCGACATAGGCCGCGCCGTTCTCAGCCCCCACGTCGTCGGGACACGATGCGAGCACTCGCCGAAAGGCGGCGTGGGCTGAATCGAGGGCGGAGCTGCGATAGCTCGTCCAACCGCTCGCTAGCGCCGCTGCGAGGTCGCTTGGCAATGGGGCGCATGGCCCGGTCACTTGCGCGCGCACTGGCACGACGACGAATGCGAGCGTCACAACGGCGAAAAACGCCGCCTGACGCGTCACGCGCCTGAACCAGCAAGTCATAGAACGACGCACGCTTTAAGACGCGTTGGCGCTGGCCATGCAACGGCCGCCCTATCGGCCGCACGGATGCTAAAACGCCATTTCACCGGTCGCCCGACTCGTCACGCTCATCGAGTGAAGGGCGGCAGCGTGACGTTTAGCCTGACCATCCAGTCGAAGACCCGAAGTCACTCGACGACGGCCCAACTGACTCCCCAAGCAAAGGCGACCGCATCCGAGGAGGATCCGGCCGCTCTGCGGGTGCGCTTTCACGCCGCCGCAGGGCGGCTCGTACGCGTTTTCGAGCAGCTCGGCGCCAAGCTCGCCGCGCGCCCGAACGCCCCAGAAGTCCTGGCGGCCGTTCAGCGTGAATTGACGCGGCTCGAAGACACCTCGAGACGCTGCGGCGATCAAGCCGCCGCGGACCTAACGATTGCGCTCGAAGTGCGCGTGGATCGCTGGCTGGCCGATCCGGCCCTCGAGAATGCGGAACGCGGCCCGGCCATCCTCCGATTTGCCGGCGAGCTTCGCGCGCACCTCGTACCGCGCGCGCGCGCCGCGGCGAACGCGCGCGCTTTGAGTACGCTCGACGATGTGGAGCAGGCGCTGCGTGCCGATCTGCACCTCGAGTCGACGGTTCTCGTCGTCGAGCCGAACGCCGCGAAGTTCCGCGCCATCGACGGCGCGCTGCGCGACGCGCCCGTCAATCTCGTGCACTTGTCGAACCCCACACAGCTGGAAGCCGCGCTGACCCAGCATCGTCCCCTGGTTGTCTGGTTCAGCGCGCGGAGCGATCCGGCGCCACTGCTGGACCAGATCGCCACAGTTCGCGCACGAGATCCGCAACGCCTAACGGCGATCGTCGTGTGTGCCTCCGCCGGCAACGCCAATACGAGGCGCGAAGTGTTCGCCGCGGGCGCGGACGAGTTTCTGCTCACGCCGCTCGAGCCGGCCGAGGTGCAGGCGCGCGTCGGCGCCCGCGTCGAGCGAAGACGCCTGCAGCGCATCGCGGCGTCGCTGCATCCCGTCACCGCGCTCGCGCTCCCCGAACGCGCATGCCGCCAGGCCAACGCGGCGCTCGCCGACGCCGCTCGCCGCGATCTCCCGTGCACGCTCACCCTCGTGCGTCTCATTTCCGACGGCACCCCGTCGAGCCTCAACGGCGCCTGGGATCACGAAGCGGTACGCCTCGCCCGCGCGTTAGGCGAGCACGCCGCTGTCGTTGGCTACGACGACCCCGCGACGATCCTGGCGTTCTTCGAGCGCGAGCCAGAAGAGTGCGCCGCCATTCTCGAGGGGCTGCACCAGGAGCGCGATGCGCAGGCGCCGCAATGGCACGCGGCTGTGGTCGGCGTACGTGACTTCGCCGCGCGCGACTGCACGACCCTGCGCACGACGGCAGCGGAGATACTCGCCGCCACTCGTCGCGCGGCCGACCCATCAGTGATCGTCTGGAGTCCGTCCCTCGCGGGAGTAACGCCTGATGTGATCGTCGTCGAGGACGACAGCACGCTGAGTGACATGCTCTCATTCGCGCTGCGAGAGCGTGGAATCTCATATCAGATGTTCGCGGACGGAGCCGCGGCGCTGGACGCGCTGCTCGCGCTGCATCCAGCTCGTAAACGCCCCATCGTGATTCTGGATGTGGACCTTCCGGGCATCGACGGCCACACGCTGTTCGAAGAGTTGCGCGTGCAGCGACCGGGCGCATTCGAGTTTGTTTTTGCGACCGTGCGTGCCAGCGAGGCCGATCAGGTGCGCGCGCTCAGCGCCGGCGCGCTGGACTACGTGCGCAAGCCACTCAACGTGCGTCTGTTGCTGGCGAAGATCGAACACTGGCTGGCGCGGGCCGCCGCGCAGCTCTAAGAGCATGTCGCTCTTCTTTGTCGCGCTCGCGGTTGAAGGGGTGTTGCTCGCAGTCATCGCGCTCCTCGTCGTCGCGCATCGCGTCCTCCGCGTTAGGAGCGACCGTGCAGCGCTTCTCGTCGAAGCGCGCACGGCGGCGGGGCTTCGCGCATGGCTGCTCGAGGGTCGAGGGGCGCAGGCGTACACGCAAGCGCTGAGCGGGATTCCGCCGCACATCGCGCTGCACAGACTCGCGACGGCGATGACGGAACATATCCCGCTGGAGCACCGCGACGAGCTCGTCGTCCTCCTGCGCGATGCGCAGTGGACTGCGGCCATCGCGCGTCAGGCGGCTTCGCGGCTCTGGTGGCGTCGCCTGGCCGCCGCACGATTGCTCGCGTTCACAGCGTCACCGTCCGACCGTGCGCGCGTGCGCCGTCTGCTCGACGACCCGCACCCTGCCGTGCGCACCGCTGCCACGCGCTGCCTCCCGCGCGTCGATGATCCTGAGCTCGTGACGCTCGTCCTCGATCGACTTCCGAACCTTGCACCGCTCGTGCGAGCGGCGCTCACAGTGACGTTGCGCGATCTCGCGAGCCACGCGGTTCCGGCACTCCTCGCGCGACTCACGAGCCCGGCGTCGCCGCGCGAGCTCGAGACGTGGATCAACGTCGCCGAAGTGATCGGCGCTCCGCAGGTCTATCCGCACCTGGCTGTCATGGCTCGGCACGAAGAAGCAGCCGTGCGGCTCGCGGTCGCGCGTGCACTCAAGCGCCAGTTTCACAGCGATGCGTCCGATGTGCTCGAGACGTTGCTGCGTGACAGCGACTGGAGGGTGCGCGCACAAGCAGCGCGCTCACTCGGCTCGTTAGGTGCGCATGAGAAGACGGCGGCGCTGGCAACGGCGTTGGCGGATACCGCCTGGTGGGTACGCTTCCGCGCCAGCCTCGCCTTGGCGCAGATGGGCGAGCCCGGCCGGCGAGTGCTCAAGGAGTCGCGTCGAGCGAGCGACCGGATGGCGCGGGACATGTCATCGTTGGTCTGCGGTTTGTCGGACGGCAGCATCATAGAACTGACGGAAGCCTAACGATGGACGGACTTGCGCATCTCGCCGCTGATGGCATTCGCCTCGTGGATACGACGATTCTCGTCTACTACCTCACGCTCAACGCGTTCTACGTTGTGCTCTTCGCGATGGCGATCCCGGATCTGTGGCGTCACCTAACGCTCAGCGACGACGCGGACGAGCGGGCGCGGCTTCTTTCGTCCGAGGCCTTCCCGCCAATCACGATTCTCGTCCCGGCATACAACGAGGAAGTCACGATCGTCGACAGCGTGCGCGCGCTGCTCACGCTCAACTATCCGAGGCATGAAGTCGTGCTCGTGAATGACGGCTCCACCGATGCGATGATGGAGCATTTGATCCACGCCTACGACCTTTACGAAGTGCCGCCTGCCTATCCGGTCTACATCCGCACAGCGCCGGTACGCGCGTACTATCGCTCGCGCCGCTTCTCCAAACTGCTGGTGCTCGACAAGAGCAACGGCGGAAAGGCAGACTCACTCAACGCCGCCATCAACGCGGCGCGCTTTCCGTTCCTCCTCGCCGTCGACGCGGATACGATCATCGCACCCGACGCGCTGCAGCGCGTTTCCCGGCCAATTCTCCTCGGCGAGCACGTCGCCGCCGTTAGTGCTACGCTGCGCGTTGCGAACGCCTGCCGCATCGAGCACGGACGCGTGACCGACGCGCGCGTCGATCGCCGTTGGATCCCAGGCTGCCAGGTGGTAGAGTATCTGCGCGCCTTCCTCTTCGGCCGCACCGGATGGAACGCGTTAGGCGGGAACCCGATCATTTCGGGCGCGTTCGGACTCTTCCGTCGCGAGTACATGCTCGCCATCGGCGGATATCAAGTCGGCAATGTCACGGAAGACTTCGATCTCGTTGTCCGACTGCGCCGCTATCTGCATGACAACAACATCCAGGCGACGCTGCCGTTCATCCCCGATCCTATCGCGTGGACGGAAGTCCCGAGCACTCTCCGCATCCTCGCGCGACAGCGCGAGCGCTGGCACCGCGGTCTCATCGGGACCATGCTCGCTCACCGCGATGCTGTCGCGAACCGTCGCTACGGCCCGTTCGGCCTAGTCGCGCTGCCATTTCTGCTCGTCGGCGAGATGTTGGCGCCGGTCATCGAACTGCTCGGCTACTCGATCACCCTGCTCGGTCTCGCGTTCGGTCTCATCAACTGGGAGTTTGCCGGGCTGTTCTTTCTTGCGGCGTTCGGCTTCGGCATCGTGCTGTCCTGCCTCGGGATTCTGCTCGATGAGCTGTCCTTCCGCCGCTATGCGCGCGCAAGCGATCTCGCGCGGCTCTTCGGCTTCGCCGTCATCGAATCGATCGGCTTCCGCCAACTCACAGTCTGGTTCAGGCTGCGTGGTTTCTGGCATTGGTGGAGGGGTAGCGACTCTTGGGGAGTCATGCTGCGCGAAGGCTTTACGCGCGAACACGGAGCGGGAGGTCCTAAGCAGCGCGCGGCCGCCTAACCGTTGTAGATTTGGCCCCCATGACGTTCACGGACTTTTTCAATATCGATAGCGAGCTTTCCGAAGAGGAGCGCGCCGTTCGCGAAAGTATTCGCCGCTTTGTCGATGAGCGCGTACTCCCGATCATCGGCAAGTGCTACGACGAAGGACGCTTCCCCAAAGAGCTGGTCCCCCAACTCGGTTCGTTAGGCGTGTTCGGCGCGAATCTTCCTGAAGAGTACGGCTGCGCTGGTCTCAATAACGTCGCCTACGGCTTGATAATGCAGGAACTGGAGCGCGGCGATTCCGGCGTGCGCTCATTTGCGTCCGTGCAGGGAGCGCTGGCGATGTATCCCATCTTCGCCTTCGGCAGCGAGGAGCAGAAACGGCGCTACTTGCCGCCCATGGCGAAGGGCGAAGTGATCGGCTGCTTTGGCCTGACCGAACCTGACTTCGGATCGAATCCTGCAGGCATGATCACCATGGCGCGCGAGCAAAAAGACGGCACCTGGAGTCTCAGCGGCGGCAAAATGTGGATCACGAATGGCTCCACGGCGCACATCGCGATCGTCTGGGCCAAGACCAACGGCGACAAGGACGCCAGCTCCATTCGCGGCTTCATCGTTCCCACCGATGCAAAGGGCTTCAAGGCAAAAGATCAGAAAGGGAAGCTGTCTCTGCGTGCCTCGGACACTAGTGAACTCGTCTTTGACAATGTGATACTGGCTGCTGACGCACTGCTCCCGGGATCCGGTGGACTCAAGTCACCGCTCATGTGCCTGACGCAAGCGCGCTACGGGATTTCCTGGGGCGCGATCGGCGCCGCCATCGCGTGCTTGGAGGAATCGCTGTCGTACGCGAAGAATCGCGTCATGTTCGACCGCCCGCTCGCGAGCTTCCAGCTACAGCAAGCGCGACTCGCAGACATGCTGACGGAGATCGTCAAGGCGCAGCTCGTTTCGCTGCACCTCGGACGGCTCAAGGACGCCGGCACGTACACGCCACAGCAAGTCTCACTTGCCAAGCGCAACAACGTGAACATGGCGACCAACGTCGCGCGCGAGGCACGTCGCTTGTTAGGCGCTGTTGGGATTCTCGCCGAGTACGGTGCTATGCGTCACATGGCGAATCTGGAAAGTGTTTATACCTACGAGGGGACGCACGACGTCCATTCGCTCATTCTCGGCCAGGCGCTTACAGGACTCAATGCATTCAGCTGACGGATCGCGGGGCATAGTCCTCGGAGAAAGTTCACGCGGCGCGCCTTGGGGCGCGCCGCGCTGCAAGACGGCCATACTACTGGTCGCATTCCTTGTGCTCGGTTCGGCCGCCGCGCACGCGCAATCGGCGTTCCGGGCACGGCTCGATAACGACGCGTACAACTTCTGGCAGCATCCGGCCGCGCGCACGGACGAGGAGTACTCCAATGGCGTGCGTCTGTCCGCCGAGCTGTACCGCGTGCCTGGCTGGGCGAAGCGCCTAACGAAAGAGCCGCCGAACTGTGAGGTACGCAGCGGTTCCAAGAGCACGTGTGTCTCGCATGAGCTCGCGATCGAGCAGGACATTTACACGCCGAATCTCACACGAGCGCCGCACACAGTCGAAGGCTGGGAGCTGGAGCGGCCGTACGCCGCGTGGCTCTACGTGAGTTCCACCGCCCGATTCGCGCGGCCGCGATCGCTCGATGAGCTGGAGCTTGCCGCCGGCGTCACGGGAGAACCCGCGTTAGGCAAGCTCGCGCAGAGCATCGCGCACGCCATCAACGAGCGCTACACGCGTGAGGCAAACGGCTGGGACACACAAGTAGGTTTCGAGCCCGGAGTCCTGCTGCGCTATCGCCACTCATGGCTCGCGCGCGCGGCTGCGATGCGCGGCCCAGGCTTGGAGCTGCAACCATTCATAGGCGCCGCGGCCGGTAACATCCTCACGAACGCGGAGGCCGGATTGCAAGCACGTCTCGGCTTCGCGATGTCGCACCCATGGCACGCGCCGTCGTGGGATGCACGCGCGCCATTCGAGATCTTCATCGTGGGCGGCGCGCGCCAGGAATTCGTGGCGCGCAATTTTTCGCTCGACGGCAACACGCTGGATCCAGACCGCGCTGTCGAACGCGAGCCGCTGGTCGGTGAACACACCGTCGGCTTGGGTGTGCGCCTCGGCAGAGTTTCGCTGGCATGGCGTGCCGTCACGCGCTCACGTGAATACGCCTCCGGCCCAAAGCACCACAGCTACGGCATCATGCAAGGCGGCGTCGAAATCGTTCCGTAGGCGCCTAACGATCTCTCCGGTAGCGTCCAGTGATGAGGCGGATGAACCAGCGCGGCGTGTAGCGCGCCACGAGAACGATCCACAGGTAACGCCACCCTGGAAGCACGACCGTGGATCGCTTCGCTCGCATCGCATTTAATGATTGAGCGACGACGCGGTCCGCCGTCATCCAGAGCCATGCCGGCATGCGTCCTTTGTCTACCTTTGCGCGCGCGTGCAGCTCGGTGTGCGTGAAGCCGGGGCAGAGCGCCTGCACGTAAAGCCCATGCCGCGCTGTCTCGAGCGCGAGTCCCTCAGCGAAGGTGCGATCGTACGCCTTCGTGGCGCAGTAGTTCACGTTACCTGGACTCGTTAGGTACGACGCGACAGACGACACAATGATCACGCTGCCGGCCTTGCGCTCCAGCATGGCTGGCAGCGCCGCTTGCGTGAGGCGATGGACGGCGAGCACGTGCAGCCGGATCATCGCGTCCTGCATTTCATGCGACATGACGCCGACGCGCCCGGCGTGGCCGAAACCAGCGTTGTTCACCAGCACATCGACCGGATGCGTCGCGATGTATTCGACGACGCGGGACGTGTCAGCGTCGTTCGAGAGGTCGGCTGGGAGCGCTGTGACAGCGATGCCACGTGCTGCCTCGAGCTCTGCCGCGAGTTCTGCAAGTCGCGCCCGGTCTCGCGCGACGAGTGTGAGGTCGTAGCCGAGCGCCGCGAGTTGGAGCGCGAATTCGCGTCCAATACCGGCTGTCGCGCCGGTTACGAGCGCGTGCGCCTGCAGTTGGCGTGTCACCGCGAGAGCATGTTCATGAAAGGCGGGCGCAAGATGCCTCGCCCGCGTGGCAGCGCAACGTCTGTGCGGCTACTTTGATGTGAACTTTTTCACAAGGCGGATTCGCTCGAGTGAGGATCGTTGTCTGCATTAAGCGCGTTCCGGAAATGGACGTGAAGTTCCGCATCGCGGCATCGGGAAACGCTGTCGACGAGACGGGACTGAAGTGGGATATGAGCGACTTCGACGGCTATGCTGTCGAGATTGCGCTTCAGATGATCGAGAAGCTCGGGACCGGCGAGGTCGTCGTCATTTCATTGGGTCCTGACGCTGCGCAGGAAGTCTTGCGCAAAGCCTTGTCGATGGGAGCGACGCGCGCCGTGCATCTCAAGAGCGACACTGTGCCTTTTGACTCTGCGGCGATCGCAACAGCGCTCGCGGCGGAACTGAAAGACGGCGGCTACGACCTCATCATGTTCGGGAAGATGGCGATCGACTCGGCGTCCGGCGCAATAGGGGCAATGGTCGGCGAGATGCTTGGCCTTCCGACCGTGCATGGCTGCGCGACGCTGGAAGTCGCGAATGGGAAGGGATTTGCGCGCCGCGAGCTCGAAGGCGGTGCCGAAGAGGTCACGTTCCCGCTTCCAGCGGTCGTGACTATCGATGAAGGGATCGCGCGGCCGCGCTATCCGTCGCTTAAAGGGATCATGGCGGCGAAGAAGAAGCCGATGGAAAGCAAGCCCGCGCAGTTAGGCGCCGTGCGTGTGACTGTAGACGCGATGGCGCTTCCGGCGGAGCGCGCGGCGGGTCGCATCATCGGCGAAGGGGCGGCCGCGGTGCCCGAGCTCGTGCGGCTGCTGCAGACGGAAGCCAAGGTCCTCTGATGCCTAGCGTACTGACGTACGCCGAAGTACGTGGCGGCGATCTGCGCAAGATTTCGCTCGAGGCTGCGAGCGCCGCGCGCGCGCTGGCAGACGCCTATGGCGGCGAGGCGCACGTCATCCTGAGCGGCGGCCCCGGTGTGGGCGCGCACGCGGGCGCGTTAGGCGAGCACGGCGCCGACGTGGCATTCGTCAGCGAGCACGCGGCGTTCGCGCAGTACAACCCCGAGGCGTTGAGCGCACTCGTCGCGGAGCGTGCGCGAAACGGCTATGCCGCGGTGCTCATCGGCGGGTCGGCGCGGGGCAAAGACCTGGCGCCTCGCGTGGCGGCGAAGCTCGGTGCCGCCATCTTGAGCGACGTCACGGCATTAGCGCGCGACGGCGACGCGCTTGTTGCGACGCATCCAGTCTACACCGGCAAGGTTACGGCGACGCTCCGCCTAACGGCCGGGAGTGGCCCTGCGGTCGTCTCGCTGCGTCCGGGTGCGTTCACGGCAGCGCCGGCGCCTCGCACCGTGCGAATTGAAACTGCTGCGCCGTCCGGTGATCCGAGCGCCGTGCGCGTGCAGGTGAAGGAGACGCCGTCTGTTGATAGCCGTAAGCTCGATCTCGCCGAAGCGCCGGTGATCGTGTCGGGCGGTCGCGGTCTCAAGGCGGCGGAGAACTTCAAGCTCGTTGAGGACTTGGCGGCGGCTTTTGGCAACGCAGCTGTAGGTGCGACGCGTGCGGTGACCGATGATGGCTGGCGTCCGCACAGCGATCAGATCGGGCAGACGGGACGTCAGGTGAGTCCGGCGCTTTACGTCGCTGTCGGTATTTCCGGGGCGATCCAACACATTGCTGGGATGCGCGCATCGCGTTGCATCGTGGCGATCAACAAGGATGCCGAAGCGCCGATTTTCAAGGTCGCGGATTACGGGATCGTCGGTGATGTATTCGAAGTAGTACCGGCGCTGACGGCAGCGATCCGAGCTCAGCGAGCAAAGGGTTAAAGCGGTATCTGTGCTGCCGCTCTTCAGGTTATTGCGCGCTGAGCTACGCTTATTAGCATGTCGCTGAGTCAGGGCATCTTCCTTTTCTGCCTAGCGATGGGCGCGGCGTTCTTCGCCTACAACGCGCAGCGTCTCGTTAGGTATCTCCGTATCGCGGGCGGCGGATCACGCCTCAACGACATCCCGCGGCGCATATGGAATCTGCTCAGCATCGGCTTCGCGCAGACCAAGATCCTGCGCGATCCGGTCGCGGGGCCGCTGCACGCCTCGGTCTTCTGGGGCTTCATTATCCTGCAGGTCGGTGCCATCGAGATCCTCGTGCAGGGCGTCGCGCGCGGATTCGCGTACGGCAACTTTCTCCCGGCGCCGCTGCACTGGGTCTTCCTTCTCTCGCAAGAGCTGACAGCGGGAGTCGTGCTTGTCGCAGTGGCTGCGCTCCTGTATCGGCGCATCCTCGTTAGGCCCAAGCGCCTGCAGGGTGACCGGGTGCACAGCGGCGACGCGATCCTCATCCTCGCGATGATCGCGGCACTCATGGTCACGCTGCTGCTCGTGAGCGCGACGCAGCGCGTGATCAACAGCGAGCATCCCGTAGCGGTGCAGCCCGTCTCTGCTCCACTCGCCGGCATCCTCATGGCGCTCGGCACGTCACCTAACGTGGTCGAGGCCATTCTCGCGGTGAGTTGGTGGTCGCATGCGCTATTGATCCTCGTCTTTCTCAACTATCTGCCGTACTCCAAGCACCTGCACGTGATTGTCTCGCTTCCGAACACGTTCCTGTCCAACACGAGCGGACCTGGCCGCATAGGCGTCATGCCGCTCATGGATCTGGAATCCGAGAGCGAACACTTCGGCGCGTCGGATGTCGATCAGCTCACATGGAAAAACCTGCTCGATGGCTACACGTGCACAGAGTGTGGGCGCTGTACCTCCGTGTGTCCGGCGAACATCACGGGAAAGCTGCTCTCGCCGCGCAAGGTCGTCATCGACACTCGCAAACGGACGATGGAGCTGGCACCGCAGCTCGTCAGCGGTGACGCGCCTAACGGGGATATTCGAGAGCATCGCCTGCTGGACAAGTTCATCACGGAAGAAGAGCTGTGGGCGTGCACGTCGTGTCGCGCCTGTGTCTACGAATGTCCGGTTTCGATCGATCAGCTCGAGATCATCAACGAGCTGCGTCGCTATCTGGTCCTCAGCGAATCGCGCTTCCCCGAAGAAGTGCAGCCCGCATTCGAGGCGCTGGAGCGCAACGGCGCACCATGGGCCTTTTCTCCGTCGAGCCGCGCCGAGTGGGCCGCAGGGCTCGACATCCCGACGATGGCGGAGCTGTCAGAACGCGGAGAGACGCCGGAAGTGCTGTATTGGGTCGGCTGCATGGGATCATTCGACGAGCGCGCGAAGAAAACGACCGTCGCCGTCGCGCGCATTCTCAAGGCGGCCGGTGTGCGCTTCGCAATACTGGGACAGGAAGAGCGCTGCAACGGCGATCCCGCGCGGCGCATGGGGAACGAGTATCTCTATCAGATGCTCGCCAAGCAGAACATCGAGACACTCGATCGCTACAAAGTCAAAGCGATTGTCACGAACTGCCCGCACTGCTTCCACCAGATCGGCAACGAATACGAATCGTTAGGCGGGCACTACGAAGTAGTGCACCACTCCACTTACATTGCCGCGCTCCTGGAGCAAGGTCGTATTCCGCTAAGCCAAGGGCAGGCGGGAGCGCAACGTATTGTCTATCACGATGCGTGCTACCTGGGCCGCTACAACGACGTATATGACGCGCCGCGCGAAGTAATTCGTCAGGCGCTGCCGGTGATCGACGTCGTCGAAGCCAAACGAAGCAAGGATCGCTCGCTCTGCTGCGGTGCCGGCGGCGGCCGCATGTGGATGGAAGAGCGCACCGGCAAGCGCATCAACCTCGAGCGCAAAGAGGAGCTGGCCGCCACTGGCGCGGACACCGTCGCCGTCGCGTGCCCCTTCTGCATGACGATGCTGGGAGATGCAGGAAAGGGCACTGACGGCTACGTGCCCGTCGTCGACGTCGCCGAGCTCGTCGCCGGCCGGCTGAAAGCCTAACGGGGCAGCTACTCGACGCGCCGAACGTCTACTCCGCGCGCATAACGTCCGCCGGATCCAACTGCGACGTTCGCCGCGCCGGGATCCAGCTCGCGACACAGGCCACGGCCACGAGGAGCAATGACGCTACTCCGAGAGTCACTGGGTCTGTCGGTGCGACGCCGAACAGCAAGGTTCGCAGCGTGCGCGCGACAAAGAAGAAGAGCAGAAGGCCGGCGCCGATTCCGAAACCGGTCAGCAGAACGCCCTGGCTCGTGAGCATGCCGATGATGGACCGCGGTGACGCACCAAGCGCGATGCGAACGCCAAGCTCGCGCGTGCGCAGAGCGACGACGTAGGCCATGACGCCATACAGCCCGATCGCGCCGAGCAGCAGCGTCACACCGGCCGCCACCCCGAGGAGCGAGATTGTGAACGACAGCTGCGCCATTGACGCGGCGAAGACAGCACGCATCGGCCTAACGTCAAAAAGCGGTAGGGTCGGATCCAGCTCGCGCACAGCGCGCTGAACTGCGGTGGTGATTTGGGCGGGATCACCGATGGTGCGCACGACGAGCGCCATTGTGTTGCGTGTTTGTGAGTTGAACTCGTCCACGCCCGGAGCCTCCGGAAAGTACACCGTCTGCGAGGGCGCCGCGGCGAGGGCCGTGTCGCGGGCGTCGCCTACGACGCCGACGATTGTGTACCAGCGCCCGTTAGGCAGATCGGTGAACCGCTTACCCAGCGCCTTCTGACCTGTCGAGTCCTTCCAGAACTGCACGGCTGTCGCCTGACTGATGATCGCCTCATCGAAGCGTTGCGTGTCCAACCGATTGAAAGTCCTTCCAGCCAGCAGCGGGATCTCCATTGCTCGGAAGTAGCCGCCGTCGATCGTCGTGTAGATCTGCAGTGGCGGAATCTTCTGAGTGTACGATCTGTCACCTTCGGGATAGAACGGGTTCTGGTTCATTCCGGTCCCGACGAGCGGCAGACGCGAAGCAATGGCCGCCGCCCGTACACCTGGCAGTGCGGCCGCGCGATCGACGAGTTGCGTGTAGAAGCGGACGACCGCGGTATCGTTAGGATACCGCGCCGAGGGTAGTGATACCCAGAACGTCGCGACGTTCTCCGGGTTGAAGCCCGGACGCACGGCATTCAGCCGAAGGAAAGTGCGGATCAAGAGGCCCGATCCGCCGAGCGCGACGAGCGCGAGGGCGATTTGCGCGGCGACGAGCGCTCCGCGCACGCGTTGCTGCACACGGCTCGCTGTTCCGCCGCGCCCCCCTTCTCGTAAGGCGCTGGAGAGATGGATGCGTCCGATGCGCAGCGCCGGAATGACGCTGCACGCCAAAGTAACGAGTGCCATGAGCGCGAGGGCGAAGCCAACCGTCGGCAGATCGATCCGCACTTCGGAAAGGCGCGGAATGCCGGCCGGCCCAGCGCGCACAAGTATGCGGATTGCCAGCGCGGCGAGACCGGTTCCAATGATCCCGGCGATCAACGCGACCAGCGCCGATTCAGAGAGAAAGTGCGCGAGGACTCGGCCACGTCCCGCGCCGATCGCTTCACGAACCGCCAGCTCGCGTTGCCGCGCGTCGGCCCTAACGAGCATGAGGTTGGTGACGTTAGCGCATGCGACGAGCAGGACGAGCAGCGACGCCGCTGCCACAATCCAGAGCGTGCGCGAGATGCCACCGGTGACATCTTCCTTGAGCGGTACGAGCAACGGAACCGGGCGCGCCTGATCCAGGAGCATCTGCGATGGAACACCGGGTGCCATGTTCGGCGAGACCTCGACGATCCGCGGAAGAACCGAAGCGAAGTCGCGCTGCGCCGCCGCAACGCTCATTCCAGGTTGCAGCCGAGCCACGCTCGAATAGTTGAAACCGCCGGGATACTGCGCGTTAGGGTCGAGCTGCAGCGGAAGCCATAGCTGCGTGCTGGCGTTCGGAAAGCGAAACCGTCTCGACATGACGCCGACGATCTCGCGCGTGCGTCCGCCAATCTCCAGCGTACGCCCGAGGATCTGGGGGTCCGCCGCGAAGCGCGATCGCCACAGCCCTTCGCTGATGACAACGACCAACGGACCGTTCGGAAGATCCTCCGCTTCGGTGAAGCCTCTGCCTAACAAGGGAGAGACGGCCAGCACGGGCATCATGCTCGCCGTTATCCAGACAGTGTTGACCCGTTGTGGATCGCTGGCGCCGCGCCGATCTGACAGGTTGACGGCTCCTTCCTGATAGAGGCCGATATGCGAGATGGAGCGCGCGTACTTTTTGTATGTGAAGTAGGTCCCGGCTGTCTGATTTCCCTTGCGTATGTTGACCCCGGGCAGGTCGTGCCATGCGCCGACGATCCTTTCGGGATTCTCGTACGGGAGCGGTCGCAGCAAGACCGTGTTGACGAGCGCGAACATTGCGACGGCCGCCGCGATGCCGACGACCAAAGTCATCGACGCTGTGATCGTGAAGGCAGGGCTGCGGCGAAGCGATCGCCAGGCTGGCTTGAAAAACATTCGCTGTTGGTCCGGGGCGCAGGTTTACGAGGGCAGAAAGCAGCGCCTACGGGACATCGATGTCTTCGGTTCTGGAATCAGCCTCCAACGTGAGCGTCGGTGACCGCCAAGTCGCTGGAGAACAGGGGGTCCAACGCGTTGCCCAGACCAATTTCTCATAAGCCAAATCCACGAACTTCGCTGATCAGGCTGTATAGTGCTCAGATTTTCAGATCAGAATAGCGACTGTATAGTGCCAGTATCACGACGCTCATGCTTCACAGTGTGAACTGCTCAGAAAGCTGGCCCTCATCGCCTAGAGGAATGGCGTTCAGGACGTCTCCTGCGGCTGCTGACGGCCTTTCCTCGGGCACAATAAGCAGGGCGTTGGCCTTGGCCATGGACGTCAGGATCGCGGATCCTTGCGGTCCCGTCAGCCTGACGCCGAGTCGCCCGTCATCGCGCACGCGCAGCACGGCACGAAGAAAATGAGTCAGTCGAGCCTGGATGCGGATCGGCTCCTCGAGCACAGCGGGAACCGGCCGTCGGAAAAGGCGGCGAGCGCCGAGCATTTTGCGGATCGCGGGTCGCACGAACAGTTCGAACGTCACCATCGCCGACACCGGATTGCCCGGCAGCCCGATCCACGGCACGCCGCGCACGATCCCGAAGCCGAGCGGCGCACCCGGTCGCATGCGCACGCGCCAGAACCTGAGCTCGGCGCCTAACGAGGCGAGCACCTGGCGCACGTAGTCGTATTCGCCGACGCTCGCGCCCGCCGACGTGATGATCAAGTCCGACTCGAGCGCGGCTTCCACGCGCGCCCGCAGCGCGTCGGGGTCGTCCGGCGCGACGCCATGATCCTTTGGCTCGCCGCCAGCCGAGCGCACCAACGCGGTGAGCGTATAGCTGTTGCTCGTCACGATCTTGCGACCGGCCAGCACCTCATCGAAGCGATCGAGATCGACAAGCTCGTCGCCCGAACTGACGAGCGCCACGCGCGGACGCCGGTACGTGTGCACGCTACCCATGCCCATCGAAGCGAGCACGCCGATCTGCGCGGCGCCTAACGAATCCCCGGCCGCGAGCACGACGTCGCCTTCGTTGTAGTCCTCGCCCCGTGCGCGGATGTTCTTGTGCGCGTCGCGCGCGTTCTGTATTTCGACGGCATCGACGCCGCCGTCGGTGTCCTCGATGCGAACAACGCTGTCAGCGCCGTCAGGCAAGGGCGCGCCAGTCATTATCCGCGTCGCTTCGCCAGCGGTGATCGCTCGGCTGGGAAAGCCACCGGCGGGCACCGTCTCGTGCACGCGAAGCCTGACGGGGCGTTCCGCAGTCGCTCCCGCAATATCGTCGGCGAGAACTGCATAGCCGTCCATCGCCGAGTTGCGCCAGGGCGGCATCGCGAGCGGCGCCACTGCATCTCGCGCGAGAACTCGTCCCACCGCGTCGAGAATCGCGACGCGCTCTTCCGGCAGCCGGTGGATGTCGGCCAGGATGCGCGCGCTCGCCTCGGCGACGCTGTGCATCTAGCGGCCGCTCAGTCGCAGCTCAGCGAGCCTAACGCCGATGCCGTCCGCGACGCGATCGACTTCGCGCTGCTCCGCGAGCCAGTTGTTGCACAGGATACTGAACATGAGCAGGTGGCCGTCGGCCGCAGTGACGTAGCCGGATAGCGAACGCGCCATGTCCAGCGTGCCTGTCTTGGCGCGCAGATTGCCGGCTGCCGCCGTTCCGCGCATCCGGCTGGCGATCGTGCCGTCTACACCCGCGACCGGCAGCGCATCGCGGAACACGCCGAAGTTGGGGGAGCGGCGCATGGTGTCGAGGACGCGGATAATTGTTTCCGGCGAGACGACGTTGTGGCGTGATAGACCACTCCCGTCGCGCACACGAAAACCGTCGGAGGCGGCGCCCCAGGCACGCAACGCGTCGCCGACGATGCGGGCACCCTCCTCCGGCGTTCCTACTCCCCCGCCCACGAGGCCGATCGTGCGCAGCAACAGCTCGCCGATCTGATTCTGGCTCGGCTTTTCGAAGGCTTTGAGGATCGCGCCTAACGAGTCCGAGCGCCACGAGAACAGCGGCACACCGGTCGGTTCCGGAGCACCATCGATCGCGCTTGCGCGCGCGCCGAAGCCCGAGCTGTCGATGCTGATCCCGCGGTCGCTGAGCGCCTCGCGCAGCGCCGCCAGAAACGCGTGGCGCTGATCGCGGAACGCGAGCCGCCGCTCCGTCGAGTCGCCGGCGGCGATCGCTCCCTCCACAACGACGGTACCTAACGAGGAAGTATCGTGATAGACGCGCAGCCTGCGCCCGCTGCGCGTCGCCGAATCTCCCACAGCAACCGTCCACGCGGTGACGCGCACTTTCGGGTACGTGCGAACAGGCGCGGTCGTGACCGTGAGCGACGCGCGGCCGGCACTGTCTCCGCGAATGCGCAGCCGCGCGAACCCCTCATTGAACATCAGCTCGTCCACACCAGCCGAATACGCGAAGTCCAGGTCATCCCAGGCCCATCCGAAGCCGAGCGGCGGGCCGGGGAAGACGTCACCTACACTTGTTAGGCGACCCGCGATGCGCTGCACGCCGCGGGCCGCCAACGAATCGGCAATCGCGCGTAGCGGCCGCATCGCATCCCCCTGCATCGCATCGCTGAACGAGGGGTCCCCGTTGCCGCGAACGAAGAGATCCCCCAGCAGCACGCCCTCGGCGATCGCGCCGCCCGCCGCGAAGTGCGTCGCGTAACGATATGCTGGTCCCAGCAAATCCAGCGCTACTGCACCGGTAAGCAGCTTCTGGTTCGACGCCGGCATGAACAGCTTCCCGGCGTTGTGAGAGTAGAGCGTGTCGCCGCGTGCTGCGTCCACGATGAGCACGCCCCACTGCGCGGAACGGAAACGCGCGTCCGCCAGACTCGAATCGATGAACTGCCGCAAGTGTTCCAGGGACGCCGGACGCGGCGTGCTGCGCCTGCCTGCGCTGGCGCATGCCGTGGCGCCTAACGCGATGACGATGACAGCGGCGCGTCTCACGAGGGCGCTCCGATCCGGTGGATCACCTGCTGCTCCACGAGGTCAGCAAGCCGCTGGACAACGTCCGGCGCGCCGATATCAAAGGCCGCAATGGGCCACCGCAGTGACGAGTCGTCCGTAACGATCGCCAGATACAGGCTCGCGTTAGGCGCATCCGTGCCGTATAGCGGCGCATCGTGCACGGCACGGCGAAAGACTTCGACGCGCGGCAGATCCGACGCCTTGAACCCTTCGCAAATGATGACGTCGGCCTCGCCGAGATAGCGCGCCGCGATTTCACGAGGACCCAGCGGTTCACTCCAGCGCTGCACCAGCGCGAACTTGTCGGGCGCGGCCATCACCACGCGCTCGGCATTCCCCTCGTGATAATGCCGATATGTATCCGTTGTGGCAGGATCGATGTTGAACGTGTGCGCGCCGTGCTTGATCGTCATCACGCGATGGCCGCGCCGGTGCAACTCGGCGCACAGACGCACCACGAGCGTCGTCTTGCCGCTGTTCTTACGCCCAACGACCGTGAGAATCGGTGGGGGCTGCGTCATATGAGTTGGCGAGCGCGAGTTCTTCTGGCGAGTTCACGTTCATGAACATGATGGCCGGATTGCCAAAGCGCTGCACTTCGTCGAACGGCAATCGCGCCACGTTGACGTCGTCGAAGAATGCGACGACCCGTCGCTCGTTCTGGCCGAGGCGGCGCTCGATTGGCGCCAGGCACGACTGCGAGTAGTAGGCGCAGAGCGGTTCCAACCCGCGCTTCGACTCGCTCTCCGGAACTGCCGCATCGGCGCCCTCGCCGAGCGTACGCAATCGATGTAGTAGCGCCGCGGGCACAAAGGGCATATCCCAGGCAACGAGCAGGACAGCTGTGCCTGCGTGCGTAAGAGCCGCGTGAATCCCGCCGAGGCTCCCGGCATCGAGGATTACGTCCGAGCGGCGCCTAACGCCAGCCAGCCAAGAGTCTGCGTCCGCTGTGTTGGCGACGAGCAAAAGGCCATCCACAACCTCTCGCAGACGTGCGGCGACGCGATCGATGATGCGTTCGCCGCCGACGCGCTCGAGTCCCTTGGGGCGTCCACCGTAACGGCTGGCGCGACCGCCGGCGAGGATCACGCCGGTACACGTCGTCACGATCAGGGATTGTGGATCTGAGGCTGCCCGCTCACCGCGCGACCGATCAGCACCATCTGCGCGGCGCGCGCGATATCGACGGCGATCGTGGACGGAACCGACGGCGTCGCGATGACAGCGACGCGCGCGCGCGCGGCCTTGTACGCGAGCTCGCCGGAAATGCGACCAGTGACGAGCAGAATCAGATCGTGGGGATCGTGCTCCGCTTGCAGCGCCGCGCCCATGACCTTGTCGACTGCGTTATGGCGTCCAATGTCTTCCGCGTGAAAGAGCAGCATCTGTCCGTCGGTGAGCGCCGCGGCGTGCACGCCACCGGTTTCTTTGTAGCGCGTGCCGCGGCCGAACAAGTCCTTGAACAGGGCGCGCAATTTGGGCGTGTCCAGCTCGGGGGTTTTGGTTTTGCGCCGTGGCACGTCGCCTAACGAGCCGAGTATGGCGGTGACGGAGCCGCAACCGGAGGCGAGGATGCGGCGGCGTTCCATGCCTTCGACCGTGTTGTAGCGCTCCGGGGGCACATCTACCCAGAATCCGAGTTCTTTTGTGCACGGCCGCATGCGCACGATCTCGCGCATGCTCTCGATGTACCCCTCACCGAAGAGCCAGCCGATCACGAGGTCATCGAGCTGTTCCGGTGTGCACATCCACGTGACGATCGGCGCGCCGTTGAGCTCCAGCCAGACCGGCGTCTCCTCCACCGCATCGAGCGACCCCGTTGATTCAGCCACGGTATGTCGTGCTCAAGGTGTCGTCTTCGGCGACACGTACCTCGACGACACGCGTGGCGCCGTCCATCGCTTGCTGCACGCGATCGAAGATGTATCGCGCGAGGTTCTCTCCCGTGGGCACCAGCGCGCCGTCGGCGAAGTCAGACACCTCGACATTGATATTGCGGTGGTCGAAGCGCTCCACGACTTCGCGTTTGAGGACCGTATCGAGCTGCGCGAGGTCGACTGCAAAACCGGTGGTCGGATCGATGTCGCCGGCTACTGTCACGTCGCAGACATATGAGTGGCCGTGATACGACGGCCGCGCGCAGAGTCCGAAGACGGCTGCGTTCTTGGCCTCATCCCACTCCGGCCGCCGGTAGCGGTGCGCCGCGGCGAAACGGACGCGTCGGGTGAGCTCCGCGCTTGGCAATCGCCCGCCTAACGGAATAGCGCGACGGAGACGCCTAACGTCGTCGCCCAATTATGCCGCCACACGGTGCGCTTGCCGTCTGGCGGCAGGAACGTGGAATCGGGCCCCGTCTTGAGGAAATACGACTCGGGGTAGCGGATGCGGAAATAGTGATCGATCAGATCCACCCGCAGACTCCAATTGCCGCTCGGGACCAGGCGCAGCGATGGCCCGTACGACAGGAGAAAGGGAATACCGACGCGGTACTGGCTTTTGTCGATCTTGCCTGACAAGTCGGCGGCGAGTCCGACGCTAGCATTGACCGCGGGCTGCAACGAATGCCAACTCTTGGCGCCCGTCAGGATGAGATCGAAGCCAAGGTCACCGAACATCAGCGGCACGCTGGTAGTACCGAGCCGGCGTTCCGCTGTCGGCAATGTCGGGTCGACGACGTCGCGTTCGGAGAAGACGCCAGCCAGGCGGCCGGTGAAGTAGACAGGGCCGCCGAGTCGAATCGCGTAGCGAGCACCGACCATTGGTGCAGACGTAGGAGCGACGCCCGCGGGGTCCTTTCCCGCGGTGTAGTAGCCGGCGAAGTACGTGAGCGCGTGCTTGATGGAAACGTCGCGATAGGGGCTATTGTCGGGGAGGTGGCCGACCTGCGCGCCGCCGGCACGTGCGCCAGCGACGGTGAGAAGCGTGGCGATGACCGCGGTTCGGACAATGGGTAGTGTCATAGTCGTTAGGTAAGGCGCAGATCGCGCCCGGTCATGTCAGTCGGCTGCTCGAGTCCGAGCATAGCGAGAACCGTTGGGCCCACATCGCAGAGCGCTCCACCCGGGCGGATTGGCCGGTCCCCTCCGGGATCTACGATAGTGAACGGCACCGGGTTCGTCGTATGCGACGTGTGCGGCCCGCCCGTTTCGGGATCGATCATCATCTCGCAGTTTCCGTGGTCCGCCGTGAGGATCACGGCTGCGCCGACGGACTCGGCGGACGCGAGTACGCGCGTTAGGCAACGGTCCACGCACTCTACCGCGCGGATCGCGGCGTCCAGCACTCCCGTGTGCCCCACCATATCGCCATTCGCGTAGTTACACAGGATGAAGTTGTACGTTGCACTTTCGATGGCGCGGCAGAGTCGATCGGTCACTTCGACAGCCGACATCTCCGGCTTGAGATCGTACGTCGCCACCTTTGGGCTGGGCACGAGCAGCCGCTCCTCATTCGGAAACGGATGCTCAACCCCGCCATTGAAGAAAAACGTCACGTGCGGGTACTTCTCGGTTTCAGCCGTGTGGAACTGGCGCAGCCCGGCCTGTGAGATGACCTCCGAGACGCCGCAGGCGAGTGAAAACGGCGGGAATGCGATGGGATAGGGAAACGTCTCGTCGTACTGCGTCATCGTCGACAGCGTTAGGCGCGGCCGGCCAGTCGTGTCGAAGTGCGTGAAGCCCGGATCCATCAGTGCGCGGACGATCTGGCGCATGCGATCAGAGCGGAAGTTGAAGCAGAAGACAACGTCACCGTCGCGCAACGCGGCAACCGGCCGGCTTTCCTCGACCAGGACCGTCGGCGTTATGAACTCGTCCGTTTCGCCTCTTGCATACGCTTCGCCGACGGCCCGTACTGGGTCGGCGGCTGTCAAACCTTCGCCAAGCACGATCGCGTCGTACCACTTTTTGACCCGCTCCCAGCGGTTGTCGCGGTCCATCCCGAAGTAGCGACCGCCTAACGTCGCTATCGAGGCGCGCCCAGCCGCCCGTTCGACGAGGCGCTGTATGAAGCCAAGGCCGGATTTCGGGGGCGTGTCGCGTCCATCGAGCAGCGGGTGAATGACAACGCGCGGGACGCGCTCTCGTTCAGCGAGGTCGATCAGCGCGATTAGGTGCTCGTCCAACGCGTGCACACCGCCGTCGCCCATCAGCCCCATCAGGTGCAGCGCGCTTCCTGAGTTTCGGGCGGCCGCACAGGCAGATTTCAGCGTCGGGTTGGCGAAGAAGGATCCGTCGGCAATCGCGTCGCTGATTCGTACCATGTCCTGCTTCACAACGCGTCCAGCCCCCAGGTTGAGGTGCCCAACCTCGCTGTTCCCCATCTGGCCGGCCGGGAGTCCGACTGCCTTGCCGGAAGTATTGATCAGCGCATGCGGGCGGGTCTCGAGGAGCCCTTTCCATGTGGGCAGGCGCGCAAGAGCGACAGCGTTCCCCTCGCGCTCCTCGCGGTGACCGACGCCGTCGAGCACGATGAGCACCACGGGACGCTTACGGTGCATGGTAGATTTGTGCGGGAGCAGCATTCGGTAGCGGCAGAGCGGGAAAGGTATCGGCGGGCCGATCCCCCAACCAGCGAGCAGGCATCCTCTAGGAGTCCATGGCAAAGCGTTGGCGCTCCCTTCGACAACGTTATCCGCGCGGTAGCATCGCGCTTGTTCTGATCATCATGGTGCTCGTTGGTGCCAACGCCTGGGTAGTCTCGCGCTGGTGGCGCTACAGCGGAGAGACCTCGCGGCTCCGCTCGAACATGAGCGACGTCGAGAAGACGCGGGTCGACGTCGAGATGGCTGACCAACAGAATCGGCTGCGCGTCATGATGGAGCTGCTGCGGCGTCAGGCGCGCGGCGATCTCGACCTCCACCTAGCGGTCGTCGCCGATAGCGGACTGATGCGATTGCAACGAAGCGGTGCCGTCTTACGATCGATGCAGGTTCGGGTGGGACCGGAACGCGCCATTGGAAGCGGTCCAAGCGCGGTGCGCATCGTGGCGCCACGAGGCGAACGGACCGTCGATCGTGTGATGTCCGCGCGGCAGCAGTGGGCCGTGCCGGCGTGGGTGTATCGCGATCGCGGCCTGCCGGCACCTAACGACACAGTGGTGCGCGGCGGACTCGGGCTATTCGGCGTTGTTTTGTCGGACGGGACTGTGATCTACGCCACACCGGACACGGGGCCGTTGGCGGATTCGAGCTACGTCATGCCGGGCTCCGTGCGAGCAGATCGCGCCGACCTGCGCGCTATCGCGCCGAACCTGAGCCCCGGGATGAAGGTATACTTTTACTGATGACGAGCCCGATCCAAACTCCTGACGCCGCCACGACGCACTCCCCTGCGAAGTCATTTGCTTTGTGGCTGCTTTTGCTCGTTCTACTGTTGCTTGGCTCGCTAGCCGCCCTCAGTGCGGCAGCTGCAACGTCACGGTATGAGCGCGACGTCGCACGCATGGTATTCAACGACAACCTGCAGGTGCTTGATGATGTGCGCCGCAAGGCTGGGTCTGCCGCGGATTCGCTCAAAGACGCCCTGGCTACAAGCCGCGATCCGTCGCAGGAAGATCAGTACATCGTGATCAGCATTGCCGATCACCGGTTGTGGTACAAGCGCAAGGATGAGGTCCTCTTCACGACTCGCGTGGCGACCGGAAGCGGGAAGGTGCTGGCCAAAAGCGCAAAGGGGAAAACGAAGGAGGATTCAGAGTGGAAGTTCGAGACCCCGCGCGGCCGCCTGGTCGTGAAGTACAAGGAGACTGATCCATTCTGGGTCCCGCCCGACTGGCACTACATCGAGATCGGGCACAAGAAGAAAGCGCAGCCCGTTCAGCTCAAGCGCGGTGCGCCATTCGCGCTGTCCGACGGTTCGACGCTGCTCGTAGACGACGCGGAGATCGTTAGGCAGTTCCCGGACGGGCGAGCTGAAGTATTGGAGGGTGGCGAGGGGCGCGAAATAGTAGCAGATGGGAAAATTTTCATTCCTCCCTTCGGAACCAACAATAGAAAATTCTCAGGCGTTGTCGGCACGCATCGTTTGAACCTCGGTGATGGTTATGGACTGCACGGCACCGACGTACCGAGCTCCATCGGACGCTCTGTGAGTCATGGGTGCGTGCGATTACGGAACGAAGACATCGAGACTTTGTATCAACTCGTGCCTGTAGGGACGCCCGTTTACATCTATTGAATTCGGTGTTACCATAGCGCGCCCGCCACGGCGGGAAACACCGTTTGTGTGTGTCGCGTGACACGCACCGTGCGATTCGGTTACGGGAGGAAGTGGGGAGCGTCCCGCAAGTGTAGTCCTGCCGCATTCCCCCACGGTCGGGCGGTATCGCGGTGAATCGTGGACCCGAACACGTTGCCGCGTTATGCAGCCAAGCACTTGTAAGGCGGATCGGCACCGCTCGGCTCGACCAAAATACCTAACGACTTTTGCGCTGCTCGCCGTTCTTGGCGTGGCCCCTTTGGCTGCCCAAAACGGGCCGACGGCCGGCGCTGATAGTGCGCTCACACGGGCTCTCGTGGGGCGCAGCGGCGCTTTGCGCGCGCTTTTCGTCCATCCGGCCGAAACTCCGCGCTTCGAAGTTGGTGCGCTTACACGATTGTTCGGGGATAGCAGCCATTTGGCGCCTGGGGTGTACAGCGCCCTGGACTCATTGACGCGGCAGCGCTTTACCCTCATTTCGTTACTGCCCTTCTCGGCCAAGCAGGGCTCCCGTATCGGGACGTACAACGTTGGCTACTGGCCGGGAGAGCGACGTGGATCGCTGGACGAGCAGCCCGCGGGCTTCGTCGAAGTGACTGTCGAGAATCAAGACACGCACGTTTCAGAGCACTTTCGTTTGAGGGATTTTCTCACGCATGACCAGCAGCCGGTCTGGCCCAAGTACCTCGTTTTGCGCGAAGAACTCGTCGAAAAGCTGGAACTTGTGATGCACGAACTACGCAGCATCGGCGTGAGCAACCCACATTTGGTGATCATGTCCGGCTTTAGAACGCCGCAGTACAACGCGAAAGGCATTCGCCGTGGGCGCGCTCGTGACAGCCGTCATCAGTACGGTGACGCGGCTGACGTATATGTAGATGCAAACGGCGATGGCCGGATGGATGATCTCAACCGCGACGGGCGCGTGACCAAGGCGGACGCGGCGGTGCTAGCGAAGGCATTCGAGCGCGTGGAGCAGCAGTATCCCGATCTGGTCGGAGGCATGGCCACCTACAAGGCCACTCGCCTTCATGGACCGTTCGTTCACGTCGACGTGCGCGGCGAACGCGCGCGCTGGGCTCGGAGCTGATGACGAACTACGCCGACCGACGCCGTGAGGCAGCGCGCTCATCGCGCGGCGGTCGTGCTATAAGCATCGCGGTTGCGACGTTGCTTGCTATCGGAGCGAGTCTCGCCGCGTCTTCGCCGATGAGTCTGCGTGATTCGATGCTGATGCGGTCGATCGGTTCTATCCGCGCGCGGGCTTCGCAGCACGCTTTCGGCTGGAGCGGCCGCGTGCACATGCGTGTCGCGCTTCCTAACGAGACCGTGGACTACCCGATCGAGATTGCTGGTGCGCTCGACTCGATTTCGTGGCGTTGGGTGCGCGTCGGCGGCGCCGATAGCTCAATGCCGAGCCGTTCGGTCGCGCACGAACTGCGTGCGCCGGATCAACCGGGTTTCTATAGGCTTGCCCTGGAGACGACAAACGGTGAGTCGCACACGCTGATCGACGGTCCTGCGCTGGCCGTACTCGTACCTTTCGAAGAGAAGCGTGGATCGTCGCTCAACGGCTATCGCATGGGTCGCTACAACGGCGAGCGGCGCGCTGACGGCGAGCGGCCGAGTGGTTTCCTCGAGATCGGACCTAACGATCTGGAACTGAAGGTGTCCGATCACCTGCGCATGAAGGATTTCCTCACGCACGATGGCGCCACGGTTTGGCCGCGCTACGTCGCACTCGAGCCGGATCTGCTGGACAAGCTGGAACTAGTAGTCGCGACTATCACGAATCAGCGCGGCAGCCTCGTCGACGCACAACTCACTATCGACGTGCACTCGGGTTTCCGCACGCCACTACACAACAGGCGCCTGCCCAATGCGGCGCAGGACAGCCGGCACCAGTACGGTGAGGCGGCCGATATCGTCATCGATGCGGACGGCAACGGCCACATCAATTCGCGCGACATCTCGATCATCGTGAAGGCCGTCGAAGAAGTCGAGCGCCGCTACCCCGAGCTCAAGGGCGGGCTCGGCGTCTACTGGCGAGGCGGGTCGTCGTATGTGCACGTCGACGTGCGCGGCCGGAGCGTGCGCTGGACGAGCTGAAACTCTTGCAGGCCATAGTCCTTAGGTCTTAGTCCTTAGGGGTAGCTCTCCTACGAACTATGGACTAAGGACTCTGCATGCATCCCCATCTCCGCGACCGCATTCTCAAGAAACTCGAGACGATGGGCGATGAACGCGCCTATCAAGTACTCGACTACGCTGATTTTCTCGAAACGAAGTACGCGACGCCAACAACGCCGGCGCCGAGTCTTTTGGAGAGATTCACGGATGGCGTTGAAGGCACTCTGCGAGCCGGCAAAGTCTCGGCGACTGCAGTGGCGGAGACGATGAGCCTACTGAACAAGGCGATGGGTGTGCTGGGCGGTGTCGCTGAGGCAGGGAAGTCCGTCGCAAGCAGTGCCGTTGGGGTCGCACAGGGCGTCGCAGCAGCGGGGAAATCAGTCGCCGGTGATTTGCGACATGCCGCGCGCGCGCCGGAGCCCAAGGCGGACGCTCCGCCGCGTCCAGCTGAACCACCCGCACCGCCGCTGCCACCGCAGCCCGGAGAGAGCGAGCCGGGCTAACCACTACCGTCAACGCTAGGAGCCGCCTAAAATTTGCTATGGCGACCTCCACTCAATCCCCACCGCGGCCCGCTCCATCTGGTAAGCCAGAGAGCGGGCCGCTGCGCTTAGACGACCCCGTACCGCGACGTGAGCGCGTGCGACTCGAGGCTGCGCTGACGTTCGACGACGTTCTTCTCGTCCCGCGACACTCGGTCACGCATCCGCGCGAAGTCAGCACAATCAGCCGCTTCACAAAAAAGATCGCGCTCAACGTGCCGTTCGTGTCGGCCGCTATGGACACCGTAACGGAGTCCGAAATGGCGATCGCGATGGCGCGAGCCGGCGGGATCGGCGTGCTGCACAAGAACATGTCGATCGATCGTCAGGCAGCCGAAGTCGATCGCGTGAAACGCTCAGAGAGCGGGATGATCCTCAATCCCATCACGCTCGCGCCTAACGCGCTGCTGCGCGAGGCGGTAGCGCTGATGAAGCGCTTCAAGATCAGCGGCGTGCCGATCGTCGACGGTGAAGGGCGGCTCGTCGGCATCATTACCAACCGCGACCTTCAGTTCGAGCGCAACCTTCAGCGTCCATTGCGTGAGGTCATGACTTCCGAGGGGCTAGTGACGGCTCCCATCGGCACGACGCTCGACGAAGCGGAACGCATACTGGGCGAGAATCGCATCGAAAAGCTTCCCGTCGTGGACAACGCGGGACACCTCAAGGGACTGATCACAGTCAAAGACATTCATAGGCGCCGCGAGTTTCCCGAGGCCAACAAGGACCATCACGGTCGCCTGCGCGTCGCGGCTGCGATCGGCGCCGGCGGCGACTATCTCGACCGGGCCAAGGCCCTGGTCGGGGCGGGTGTGGATGTCTTGGTCATCGACACGGCGCACGGACATAGCGACGGCGTGCTCACAGCGGTCGATCTCGTTAGGCAGGCGTTCAGCGACGTCGAATTGGTTGCCGGCAACGTGGCGACGCGCGAAGGCGCCGAGGCGCTCGTCGAACGCGGTGTCGACGCCGTCAAAGTCGGGGTCGGACCGGGCTCGATTTGCACGACGCGCGTTGTCACAGGCGTTGGCGTTCCGCAGCTCACTGCGATCCTCGATGCCGTTCAAGGCTCGCGCGATGTGCCCGTGATAGCAGACGGCGGCATCAAGTATTCCGGCGACATCGTGAAGGCGCTCGCTGCCGGTGCCAGCAGCGTGATGATGGGCTCCATGCTCGCCGGCACCGAAGAAAGCCCGGGCGAGTCATTTCTGCTCGAAGGTCGCCGCTTCAAGATGATTCGCGGCATGGGATCGCTCTCGGCGATGCAGGATGGCAGCGCCGATCGCTACTTCCAGGAAGGCGAGATGTCTGTGAAGAAGCTCGTCCCCGAAGGCATTGAAGGACGCGTGCCTTACAAGGGACCGGTCGCCGACGTGTTGTATCAGATGGTCGGCGGACTGCGCAGCGGAATGGGATATGTAGGCTGCGGATCGATCAGCGAATTGCGTCTCGATGCGCAGTTCGTGCGCATAACAACAGCGGGATTGCGAGAATCACACCCGCACGATGTAACCGTCACACGCGAAGCGCCGAACTATTCGCTGTAGCTGTCATGCTGCTGTCAGCGGTCAGCTGCAAGCCGTCGGCTGCAGCTCTAGTTAGTGACCCTGTGACGTAGCATTGACAAACAGCAGGCGTGCGCCGAGAATGGCGCCGCTTGCTCATTGGGGAACGGGCGATCGCGGCGAGCGGTCGCCCGCGTCGCATTAGGCGGCACGTCCCCCGTTCCTTCACGTAAACGGAGACTCCGCATGAGTCTGTGGACTAAGAAGCCCCTCGACCAACTGATGCGTGAGGCTGAGGGAACGGGCGAAACCGTGACACTGCGGCGATCGCTCGGCGCGCTCAACCTCACGCTTCTCGGCATCGGCGCGATCATCGGGGCGGGGATCTTCGTGCTCACGGGGAGCGCCGCTGCGCAGTACGCGGGACCGGCCATCGTCATCTCCTTCGTAATCGCCGGCTTGGGCTGCCTTTTCGCTGGACTGTGCTATGCCGAGTTCGCGTCGATGATTCCGATCGCCGGGTCGGCGTACACGTACGGATACGCCACGTTAGGCGAGTTCTTCGCGTGGATCATCGGATGGGATTTGATACTGGAGTATCTGTTCGCGGCCGGGACTGTGTCAGTGGGGTGGTCGGGGTATTTCGTGGCATTCCTGCGTGATCAGCTGGGCATCAACATACCAGCGGCACTTGCGTCCGCGCCGCTGCGATCGACCGGGGGAATGAACTTCGAGACGACGGGAGCTGTCATCAACCTCCCCGCGGTGGCCCTCGTGGCAATTCTGACGACGCTTCTCGTGTTAGGCATCCGCGAGTCCGCGCGAGTCAACAACATCATCGTGTTGGTCAAAGTCTCGATCGTCCTGCTGGTGATTGGCTTCGGTATCAACTATGTGGCTCCGTCCAACTGGACGCCGTTCGTTCCGCCCGCTGGTCCGGAGTTCGGGCAGTTCGGCTGGAGCGGGATCGTTCGAGCCGCCGGCGTGATCTTCTTCGCTTATATCGGCTTCGATGCCGTATCGACAGCCGCGCAGGAGGCGAAACGTCCGCAACGCGACTTGCCGATCGGCATTCTCGGTTCGCTCGCGATATGCACGGTGCTGTACATCCTGATGGCGTGGGTGATGACCGGCATGGCGAACTACACCGAGCTCAACGTCCCGAATCCAGTCTACGTGGCGATCGACAAGGCCGGGCCGGGGCTAGCCTGGCTCAAATGGCTCGTCTCGTTAGGCGCGATCGCCGGACTCGCGTCAGTGGTGCTGGTCATGTTGCTGGGCCAGCCGCGCATCTTCTACTCGATGTCGCGCGACGGGTTGTTGCCGCCGGTGTTCGGTAAGGTGCACCCCAAGTTCCAAACGCCGTACGTCTCGACGATCATCACGGGTACCGTCGCCGGTGTGATCGCCGGCGTCTTCCCCATCGACATTCTCGGTCAGCTCGTGTCGATCGGAACACTACTGGCATTCGTCATCGTGAGCGCGGGCATCATCGTGTTGCGGTACCGCTCGCCAGATCTTCCCAGGCCGTTCAAGACACCGTTGGTGCCGCTCGTGCCAATCCTGTCGATCTTGATTTGCGGCTACATGATGTATGCGTTGCCAGGAGACACGTGGCTGCGGCTCCTGGTTTGGCTTGTCATCGGACTTGTGGTGTACTTCACTTACGGGCGCCACCATTCGCGAGCAGCGCGGGCCGAAGGGACGGCGCCATGAGTTTGCTCTCGGGGCGATAGCGTTAGTTTGTACAGCGGCGCCCGCATCAGGGCGCCGCTTCCTTTTCGACCTTACTTTGTGTCGTCAGATCTTCTCGAAATCCCCTTCGCTCGTCAGCGCGCGATCGCGCAGATCGTGGCCCTTCTGAAGCAGGCACGCAGCGTCGCTATCACCACGCACGTGAACGCGGACGGCGACGCGTGCGGCTCTGCCGCGGCGATGACGCTTCTGCTCACGCAGATGGGAATCCAGGCGCATGTGGTGAATCCGACGCCGTGGCCAGCCCTGTTCGGATTCCTTCTGACTGATGATGTCACGGATCGCACGTCCGACGGCGCGGCCGCGTTACGTGGCATAGACGTGCTGCTCGTGCTGGACGTGAGCGAGATGAAGCGGCTGGGCCAGTTGGTCGCCGCGGTTCGTGCGCTCAAGGTGCCGCGCATCGTGCTCGACCATCACGTTGCCGGAGACGATCCAGCGGGCGACGTTCTGTTGACGGACGAATCTGCCTGCGCGACCGGGGAGCTCGTCTTCGATGTCGCGAGGTCGTTAGGCCTCACGATTACGTCCGACGTCGCCAACGCCCTGTACGCCGCGATCCTCACGGACACGGGTGGCTTCCGCTACAGCAACACCTCGCCGCGCGCGCACGTGATCGCCGCTGAACTCATGCGCGCGGGCGTGGATCCGGAGCAGATGTTCCGGCGCATTTACGCGTCGCTCTCGATGGGTCGGCTGCACCTGTTGCGCGATTCCTTGCACTTGTTAGGCGTGGACACGGAGCATGGGATCGCGTGGATCTCGGTCACGGCCGACGCTCTGGAGCGCTACGACGTGAGTCCGGAGGACCTGGACGGCATCGTCGAGCATCCGCGCTCGATCGCGGGGACGCGTCTCGCGCTTTTCTTCCGCGACTTGGGCTATGGCAAGGTGAAGGTGTCGTTCCGCAGCACCGGCGACGTCGACGTGAATCTTCTCGCGCGCCAATTCGGCGGCGGGGGGCACGCGCGGGCGTCCGGAGCGCTGATCCCGGGAACTTTGGACGACGTGCGTGAGCGCGTGTTGGAGGCGGCGCGGCTGCACGTGGGACGCGCCAACGCCGGCGTGCCGGCGTGACGACTCTGCAGGAGCGGCTCGCCTCGGCGCTGGCCGCGGTGAAGAATCCGCGCACAGGTTCCAGCGTCGTCGATGACGAGATGGTGCGCGACGTGGGCACGTCGGTCGACGGCCGCGTCCGCCTAACGATGCTACTCGCGCCGCATGACGACGCCGAGCTTGTGCGCGACGTACGCCACGCGCTCGAGGCGGTGCCGGGCGTTCGCGACGTGCTTATCGACGTGAAGCCGAAGAACGGTCCGCCCCGCGCACCGCGATCAGAAGCGGCGCTCCCCCCGAGCCGTCCGGCGGCGTCGCGCATGCTTCCAGTGATGGACGCGCGGCCGGCGACGCCCAAGGCGGTTCCTGCGCCGACACCGGTTGCCTATCCGCATCTTGGCAGCATCGTCGCCGTGTCGAGCGGCAAGGGTGGAGTCGGAAAGTCCACGATCGCCGTGAACCTCGCGGTGACGCTGGCGCAACGTGGCGCGCGCGTCGGCCTCATGGACGCCGACGTCTACGGACCCAACGTGCCGCGGATGATCGGCGTGGACCGTCCGCCCGCAGTGCAGGGCGACCGGATTATGCCGCTGGAAGCGCACGGCATCAAAGTCATCTCGTTAGGCTTCCTCATCGAGCGGGATCAGCCCGCGATCTGGCGCGGCCCAATCGTGATGAAGATCGTCACGCAGTTTCTGCGCGACGTCAGTTGGGGTGAGCTGGATTACTTCCTTGTGGACATGCCGCCCGGCACCGGTGACGCGCAGCTCTCGCTCGCTCAGGCGACGCACGTGCACGGAGCGCTCATCGTCACCACCCCGCAGGATGTCGCCGTGGGCGACGCGCTTCGCGGCGTGAAGATGTTCCAGCGCGTGAACATCCCCGTGTTAGGCATCGTGGAGAACATGAGCTGGTTCGAGTGCCCGCACTGCGGCAAGCCGTCGGCGCTCTTTGGGTCAGGTGGCGGCGAGCGCCTCGCGACCGAAGTCGACCTTCCGCTGCTGGCTCAGATCCCGCTCGCGCCGCGCGTCATGGAAGGCGGCGACCGCGGTGTGCCAATTGTCGTGAGTGACCCGGAATCCAGCGTGTCGCGCGCCATCGCGACGCTCGCCGATCGCGTCACCGCGTCGCTCGCGCCGGCTTCCTAACGAGACCAGAGCCGGCGTGCGCCCGCTCATCACGCTCTTCACCGACTTCGGCACGGCCGACGGGTATGTGGCGGAGATGAAGGGCGTGCTGTACGAGCTCGCACCTAACGTGGATGTCGTGGACTTGTCGCACGACGTGCCGCCGCAAAGCGTCGAGCGCGCGCGGCTGGCTGTCGCTCGGTACTGGCGCCGCTTCCCGGTGCACACTGTGCATCTCGTGATCGTCGATCCTGGCGTGGGGAGCGAGCGCGCGGCGCTCGCTGTCGCCAGCGAGGGCAGGTTTCTGGTCGGCCCTGACAATGGCGTGCTGAGTCCTGCGTTGCTCACGAGCGACGCGCACGCCGTGAAACTCGCCATCCCGGCGCACGCGGCGCCGACATTTCACGGACGCGACGTCTTCGCACCCGCCGCAGCTGCGCTCGCGCGCGGCGTGGAGATCGACTCCCTCGGCGTGCACTTCAGCACGCCGATTATTCGTCGTACGCCCAATGCCGTGCGCAGTCCCGACGGCGCACTGATGGGCGAAATCATCGCCATCGACCGCTTCGGGAATCTCGTCACGAACCTCGTGACAACCGGGGATCACATCGTCGAATTCGCTCGGCGGCGTCTGCCGCTGCGGGTCACGTACGGTGATGTAGCGCCTGGAACGCTGGTCGCGATGGTCGGATCGAGCGGCCTCGTGGAGATCGCGCTGCGCGATGGCGACGCGGCCCACACGTTAGGCGCCCAGGTCGGCGCGCCGGTGACGTTGCGCCCGCTCTAGCCCCGTTCCAACTTTACAGTTACTGGCGCCGCACCTCGCTAGACGGAACAGTTGGAACGGGGCTAGCGCCGCTCGATGTTCAGGAAGCCGACGACAGTCTGCGCGTAAATGCGCAGCTTGTGCGTGGCCGTCTCCCAGTTGTCGCTCACGTACGTGCTCCCTTGCGCGTTCAATCCTTCGTGCGAAAAGGACGTGAGCACGCGCGACGTCTCCACGCGCACGCCAACGTCTGACGGCACGCGAATCGTCAGGGCGCCAAGCGCAACTTCGGCGCGAAGCTCGGTGTCGTGCTGCCATGTGCCGGCCATATCCAGCTCGACCTCACCGACGCCGGCGCGCACTACGATTTCGTCTGCATTCGCGTTGCCCAGACGATCCACCAAGATCGATGCCGCACCGGTCGTGAGCGTGAGGCTCTTCATGCGAACGGGATTCGGCCGATCGAAACGCACGCGCGTATCACTGGCGCCGGACGAAACGGCAAGCGCCGTGATTGGAAGGCCTGTGAGGTCCAGCTGCGTTTCCGCCGCGCTCGCCTGCACGTCGAGGGCGAGCGTGCCGACGGCGCCTAACGTGATGTCCAGATTGCCCGAGCGACGACCGCCGCTTGCACCCTGTCGTTCACGCGTGCCAATACGCAGAGCGCCGCTGTCGGCATCATAGCGGTAGATCGGCTCCAAAGCCCGCGCGTCGTATCGCAGCGTCGCGCGATAGCGTACGCTGTCGCGCGTCGGCTTGATGCTGAACTTTCCGGCGTGGTGCCGCACCACGACCGACAGCTCAGACCTGGGGAGGTGGGCCCGTTCGACGGCTAGCGTCTGCCACGACTGCGCCGACGCTGGAAGCGACGCCACCAGCAGGGCGCCGCCTAACGCGCAGGCGCGTGTCATACGGGCTCGTGCTTGCGCGAGCTCGCCGGGCGCCGCGCGGCGGCTACTCCCGTCACTGGCGTCGGCGTTTGCCACACCGCCGGTTCAACCGGTTTCGCTGCCGTCGCTTCGACAGTCCGCGTGCCGGCGCGTGAGAGGATCGTGGCGCCAAGCCCTGCTGTGACTCCGACAAACGTTACGGTTACCGCCACGGCGCGGAGCAGAGGACCCACGACGGGCAATGAGGAGAGCGCGGCGGCGAGGATCCACATGCCTAACAATACCAACGTGCCGATCACGACGCCGCGGAGCGCGCTCCCGCGCGCCGAAAGCCTGCGCACAGCGTCACTTCCCAGCGCACCACCGGTGAGCCGGGCGATCGCGACGAAACCAAGTGTCAACAGGCCGGCGAGCGCCAGCACGTAAGCCACGACGGCGAACGGTATGAGCAGAATGCCGATCAGCGTGATGCATAACGCGACGAGCATCAACACCAGAACAGGAATGGCGGCCAGCTCACCGGCCAATCCAACCGCAAAAGAGCGCCAGAATCGCGTCTCCAACGTGTCGACAACGCCCTCGAGGTATGGTTGCGCGAACACAAGGATGCCGACGCCGATGATCAACAACACGCCAAGCCAACTCACGGCGAGCTTGACATCCGACGCCGTACTGCGTGGTTCGGCATCCGTGATCGGCTCGACGGCATCATCCGCCAGGACGCCAGATAGCGCGCGCACTTCTCCGTCGACAGTTCCGTCGCGCCTGACATTTCCTTCGACAGCCACCGCGTTGCCGGAGACTTGCCCACCTTGGCCGACGACCACGTCACCGCCCAACGCGATCGCGTCGCCATCGACGCGGCCCAGTACCGTGAGCGTGCCTGCGAAAACGACAACAGGGCCCGTGACTGAGCGCCCCGCTTCAATCGTTAGGTCGCCTTTCGTAATGGCGTCTGCTGCGGGGAGCTTCGGCACCATCGGATTGTCGCGAACTTTGTCCAGCACATCGGACAGAGCGCCGACGTCGCGAGATTTCGACTCCGGCGCTCGTTCGACCTGCGGTTTGTCCGCGGCTTGGGCGCTGTCGGCCTGGCGAGCGGCAGTATCGCTCTGCGCTCGCGCCCCTGTGCCAATGCCCAGAAATGGCACGAGCGCGACCATCACTAGGGCGCGCACTGCTACGATCTCCGACGACGCGAGGCAAGCGCGACGACTCTAAATCCGATCGCGGCCACAAGAATAACGCCGATGACAATACTGGCCGCGACGAGAGTCCCCGTCATGCCAGTGCCTTCGAGCGCATTCAATGCATCGCGACCAAACACAGTCTCGAGTGCTCCTTTGATACTGCCAAGCACGCCAGCGCGTACACGCTTCACGCCGACTTCGGCGAAAAGCCACGCCGATTCAGTATTAAGTGCAGCCCAGATGCCCGCCAGCGTCATAAGCGTGGCGACCATGGCGGCCGTGACGCCAGCGATCCAGCGCGCGGTCGGCGTGCGCGGCACGAGCCGCCTAACGCTGTCGCGCAGCGCCACGTGCCAGGGCTCGAACACTTGCACCTGTGACATCACGCGATACGAGAAAAGCGGCGCCGGGCCGAGATGCGGCAGATGCTCCAGCGCACGCGACAGCTCGCTACGCCGAGCTAGTTCTGCCTTGCAATCGGCGCATGTGTCGAGATGCTCGCGCAGAGCAGGGGCGACGTCGCCCTCCTCGCCGTCGAGGATGTCTTCGAATTCGTCTGGAAGTAGGTGCCGGTGTTCCACTTATGCCTCCGGCCGCTCGTACGGCAGAGCTAAAAATGTGGTTTCAACCCTCATCAAATCGTAAGAATTCATTCTCGAGTCGACTCCAGAGCGTCCCGCAGTTGGTGCCGAGCGCGGTGGATGTAGGTCTTCACCGTGCCCAGAGGGAGATCGAGGGTAGTTGCAATTTCCTCATACGAACGGCCTTCGACGTGGCGCAGCATGATGCATGCTTTGTATTCGGGCCGAAGTTGCGCGATAGCCCGCTCGATCGCGGTGCCCAGCTCGCGGTTCTCCATTTCCTCGAGCGCGGTCTCCTGCTTGGCCGCGATTTCAATGGACGTAGCCTCGATTTCGGATGCCGTGCGGGCGTGGGGCGAACCGTCCATGCTGATCGTGTCGACGTGGCGTTTTCGCAGGTGATCGATGGCCACGTTGTTGGCGATCTTGAATAGCCAGCTGGACAGCTTGAACTCGGGCCGATAGCGGTCGATGTGATTGAGGACTTTGATGAACGAGTCCTGCGCGAGATCTTCGGCCGTCTCTCGATCACGCACCATTCGGAAGATCAGCGAGAAGACTGGGCGCTCATAGCGCCGTAAGATTTCTCGATACGCGGCCTCTCGCCCCTGCTGCGCGAGGGCGACAAGGTCGGCGTCCGGGAGATTGACTAGGTCGAGAAAAGGCGCCATTCGCGGCGTGCGGGCTCAAGAGCGCTTGGGATGCAGCTCCCGGCGCCGCGGGCTTGGAACCTATTGGAGCGCGGGGTGAGCATCCAGCGCAATGGCTGTCGCGGCTTGCTGCTGCGATGTGCTCCGGGCACCTTTCCCCGCCACAATGACTTCAGCCGGCCCTGATACCGTCGAGGCGATTGAGGCGGCCGCGGCAACAGGTGAGGATGCTCCGGCAAAGCGGGCCTATGTGCGGCAGATGTTCTCCGAGATCGCGCCGCGCTACGACCTTCTCAATCATCTCCTTAGCCTTAGCCTCGACCGCTGGTGGCGAGCGCGAGCGCTCAGCGCGCTGAACTGGCAGCGCTCACCAGACGGTGTCTTTCTCGATCTTTGCGCAGGCACGCTCGACGTGGCAATCAGACTCGCCCGTCAGGCTGGGTTTGGCGGATTGGTCGTAGCGAGCGATTTCGCCGTGCCGATGCTCCAAACCGCACAGGGAAAGATTCAGGGCCGCGCGGTCGCGCCGCTGGGAGCCGACGCGCAATCGCTACCATTGCGGGCGGACAGCTTTCATGGCGCCATCGTCGCTTTCGGTGCTCGCAATCTTGCGGACCTCGATGCTGGACTGCAGGAAGTCTTTCGAGTTCTGCGACCGGGCGGCCGTTTTGTGATTCTCGAGTTCCAGACGCCGCGCAACGGCCTCGTGCGCGCCGCCTATCGACTGTATTTCCATCATGTCGTGCCGCTTATCGGCCGCCTTGTCAGTGGGCACCGGACGGCGTATCGCTACCTCCCCGAGTCGGTGGCGCACTTTCCATCGGAGAAAGAGTTGGGCGACCGCCTAACGAGGGCAGGCTTCGTGGATGTGCGCTGGCAATCACTGACGTTCGGCGTCTGCGCGATTCATGTGGCGGAAAAAACCGCGCCCTAGTCCTTAGTCCTTAGTCCTTAGAAATGGCACTCGATTCTCTTCAGGAGTTTATCAGCGCGCTCGACGAGGCCGGGGAACTCACGCGCGTGCGGCAGCCGGTCGCGGCGAATCTCGAGCTCTGCGAGATCGCCGATCGCGTCATGAAAATGCCCGGAGGCGGCAAGGCGTTGCTCTTCGAGCACGTGCTGTTGGACGACGGCCGAAGATCGCCGTATCCCGTCGCCATCAACCTGTTCGGGTCACGGCGCCGCATGGCGATGGCGTTAGGCGTCGAGCGACTGGACGACATCGGCGCACGCATCGGGGAGCTGGTGCGCCCTAACGTGCCCGACGGATTGCTGGCCAAGCTGCAGCTGCTTCCGAAGCTTCTCGAGGTGGCAAAGTTCCCGCCGCGCCGCAGCCACCGCGCGCCCGCTTGTCAGGAAGTCATCTGGCGTGGGGCTGACATCGATCTCGCGAAACTACCGATCATCACGTGCTGGCCGGAGGACGGCGGGCCGTACCTCACGCTCACGATGGTCGTTTCGCGAGATCCCAAACGCGGCATCCGCAACGTGGGGATGTATCGCGTCCAGGTGCTGGGCCGTGATTCCGTCGCGATGCATTGGCAGCGGCACAAAGTCGGTGCGGCTCACTGGCGCGAGATGGCGGAACGCGGCGAGCGCATGCCCGTGAACATCGTGATCGGCGCGGATCCGGCATCCGTGTATTCGGCCTCGGCACCGCTGCCGCCTAACGTGGACGAGTTTCTTTTCGCCGGCTTCCTGCGCAAGTCGCCCGTGCGCCTGACGCCTGCCGTCAGCAATGACCTCGAAGTGCCGGCTGACGCGGAGATCGTCATTGAAGGTGTCATCGATCCGAGCGAGCCGCTCGTCACGGAGGGGCCCTTTGGCGATCACACCGGCTTCTACTCCGAGGCTGATCTTTATCCGCGCGTGCAAGTGACGGCCATAACGATGCGGGCGAGCCCGGTCTACGGCACCACGATCGTCGGCCGCCCGCCGATGGAGGACTTTTACCTCGGGCACGCGACGGAGCGCATTTTTCTTCCCCTGCTCAAGCTCACGATCCCCGAGATCGTCGACTACCACATGCCTGCGGCGGGAATCTTCCACAACCTCGTCTTCGTCTCGATCGACAAGCAGTATCCAGGGCAGGCGTACAAGGTGATGAACGCATTGTGGGGAGCAGGTCTCATGTCGCTCGCCAAAATGCTGGTCGTGGTGGACAAAGACGTGAACGTGAGCGATCCCGACGAGGCGTGGTGGGTTGCGCTCAACCATCTCGATCCGGAACGCGACGCGCGCTTCAGCATGGGCCCGATCGACGTGCTGGATCACTCGAGCCGCACCTTCACCTACGGCTCCAAGATCGGCTTCGACGCGACGCGCAAATGGCCGGAGGAAGGCTTCACGCGCAACTGGCCGAAGCGCATCGAAATGTCGCCCGACATTCGCGCCAAGGTGGACGGCATGTGGCGCTCGTTAGGGCTGGAGCCGAGCGCCCGATGACTTGGCTGTCCGCGTCGCTCACGTCGCTGAATCAGGCAGACGTGCCGTATCCGGCAACGCGGCTCTACTGGACGCTCGCCTTCATGTTCGTGGCAGTGGGTGGAATCGTGTTCGGTGTGCGGCACTGGATGCGCGGATCGGTGATCGCGGACATCGCATCCTCGTTAGGCGTCTTTTTGCTGGTCATTGGCGTCATTGTGTATACGGTCGCGTTTCGCGGACTGCGGACCGGCGAGGTCGTACTTGGATGGATTCTCTCGGCGGTCGCGATCGCGTGGGTCGTGAAGCGCCTGGACACTCTAGCGCGGCGCCCGCTCAGGGAGTTGGAGCAAGTAGGGCACTCGATCCGGCAGGGAGAGTGGAGCTCCATGCTCACGAATGAGTCCTCGTCCGCGGGCGCCTCTTTTACGACCGCGCTGCAGCAAGTCGCCGGTCTTGTCGCGGAAACGCAGCGGGCAACCGAACGCGTGCTCGCGGCGTCGACGAAGGCAGCGCGCATCGGGCAGGACGTGCGCGAGGGAGCAGCACGCACGAGCGACGCCCTGGAGCTCGTTAGGCAAGGCTCCGCGAACGCCGCCAACGCCACGGTCCAGATCACGAGCGTCACCGGGCAACTCATTGACTCGGCAGGCACGCTCTACTCCGCTGCGAACGAGACGCGCGCGATCTCGCGCGCCGTGGAAGAACGTGCGCAGACGGGCGTGCAAACCGCCGGTGCGGCCTCTGCGACTATCAGCACGCTCGCCGGCGCTGCCCGTGGGTTGGCGCAGCGCATGTCGGAGCTGCGGGCAGCGACGGACACCGTCGCCGAAATCGCGACCGCCGTCAGCTCCATCAGCGATCAGACGAAATTGCTCGCGCTCAACGCATCGATCGAGGCTGCGCGCGCGGGCGAACACGGCGCCGGCTTTGCCGTCGTGGCCGAGGAGGTCGGGAAGCTCGCGACGGAGAGCGCGACGTCGCTCAGCGGCATCGAAGATCTTGTTAGGCAGATGACGTCGCGTGCGGCCACAGCGCAGGAAGCGGCGCAGGAAGTGGAGCATTCGTCCAGCGACGGCGAGCGGCTCATGCACGAAACGATGGCGGCGCTACGCGACATCGAAGACAAGCTCCGGCGCACGCACGAGTTGGCGGAGAACGTCGTCACAGCGTCGGGACGCCAGAGCGACCTGGCGCGTGAGCTCAATGCCGTGGCCGGATCCATCGTGGACGCCGCGCGTGCAGCAGCCGAGTCATCGCACGACGCCGCTGGGGTCAGCGCGCAGCAGGTAACGCTGACGGATGGTCTCACGGAAACGGCCGTGGCGCTGCAAGAGACAGCGGCGTCGCTGGCGCAGGTCGTGGGGCGCTTCAGCGCGGGCCGCCGCGCATGACGAGCCCGCGCGAAGGCCAGACGTTCACCGGTGCGTCGCGCTGGACGCACTACGTCAATTTCGTCAAGCTGCCGCACACCGTATTTGCGCTGCCGTTCGCGCTCGTCGGGGCCACGCTCGCGACGTACGTCCGGCCTGTCACGTTAGGCGCGCTCGGCTGGATCGTACTGGCGTTTACGGCGGCGCGCTTCGCGGCGATGGGCTTCAATAGAATCGTGGACCGCGAGGTTGACGCCGCGAATCCGCGCACCGCAGGACGCGAACTGCCGCGTGGCGCGCTGGAGCTCAGCGAGGCGATGGTCGCGGTGGTCGTGGCGTCAGCGCTGTTCGTGCTCGCTGCATGGCGGCTCAACCCACTGTGCGCGTGGCTCGCGCCGTTGGCGTTAGGATGGATCTTCTTTTACAGCTATACCAAGCGTTTTACCAAGTGGTCGCACGCCGTGCTGGGGGCGGGGCTCGGCATCGCACCCGTGGGCGGCTACCTGGCCGTCACGGGAAGCTGGAGCGATCCGTGGTGGCTCCTGATCGCGCTGGCCGCCGCGGTCATGACGTGGGTGGGCGGCTTCGACATTCTGTATTCGCTGCAGGACGTGGACTTTGATCGCGAACGCGGCCTGCATTCGATACCAGCCGCGTTAGGTGCACGCCGGGCGATCACGGTGGCGCGCGTGATGCACGCGCTTACAGTGCTGGCGCTGATTCTCGCCGGTGTTCGCGCCGACGTCGGGCTGTTCTACGGGATCGGCGTCGCGCTCGTCGCACTCCTCCTGGCGTTCGAGCACCGCCTCGTGCAAGCGGACGATCTCTCGCGCCTCGACGCGGCGTTCTTCACGATGAACGGCGTCATCAGCATCACCTTCTTCGCATTCGTCGTAATCGATCGGCTCGTACATGGCCACACGCTCCCAATCGCGCTCTAAGCCGCCACTGGTCGTGGCGATTACCGGCGCTTCGGGGGCGCCGTACGCCGTGCGGCTGCTCGAGGCTCTCGTTAGGGCGCCGCAGCCGATCTGGTTGATCGTGTCGTCGCACGGATGGCGCTTGCTGGCGACCGAGACCGATATCGCCGACGAGCAAGCACTACGAAACCATGTTGGGGCATCGCGGTGGGACGCCAAAGTGCGGGTCTTCGACGATGGGGATCGCGGCGCTGCGCCCGCCTCGGGGTCCACGCGCACAGCGGGCATGATTATCTGTCCGTGCTCGATGGGGACTGTCGCCGCGATCGCACACGGGGCTTCACGATCGCTCATCGAGCGCGCGGCTGACGTGACACTCAAGGAGCGGCGGCCGCTCATCGTGGTCCCGCGCGAGACACCACTTGGCGAAATCCATCTCGAGAATCTGCTCAAGCTTTCGCGGGCCGGAGCCGTCGTATTGCCTGCGGCGCCTGGCTTCTACAATCGTCCGCAAGCGATCGGCGATCTGGTGGATTTCGTCGTGGCGCGCGTACTGGATCAGGCGGACGTGGAGCACAATCTGGGGTGGCGGTGGACAGGGCAGCCTAACGCGGGAAAAACCAAACGACGGTTTTGAGTAATCTACAGGAACTACGCTTGAGAGTTTTCGGGTAACACTCGTCAACGTCGTTGTAACTAACTCAATACGCTCTCAGTTACTGGCGTTAGGATGAACCGAGTCATTGGGCTAATCAGCGACACTCACGGACTGCTTCGCCCAGAAGTACATACCGCGCTTTCCGGCGTCGAGCTCATCCTGCACGCCGGCGATGTTGGCGGCGACGAGATTCTCCAGGAGCTGGCGCTCATCGCGCCCGTGCGTGCCGTCGCCGGCAACTGCGACGATCCCTTCTCCTCGGGACTCCGGCCCGCGCTCGATTTCGATATCGATGGCGTCAGCGTGCACATAAGCCACGGACACGAGGTTGGCGTGCCGAGTCCGGCGCTATTGCTTGGGACCTATACGGCGGATGTGATCATTTACGGTCACACGCACAAGTCGCGAGTGGAGCGACACGGCGCGCGTCTGGTGATCAATCCTGGCGCCGCGGGCCCAAGGCGCTTCAGTCTGCGCCCTACGGTCGGTCGCCTAACGCTGACCGATGGTCAGCACGACGTGTCGATCATCGAGCTCGAAGCCTGACGTCAACACAGCGGCGTCGTCCGCGCAAGCTCAGCCGGGTTGCGAGCGAACCAGGACGAGATGAGCAATACCTCGTCCACTTCATGCGCCGGGAGGGCGAACGCGGCTTTCCGCTTCGGTGACGCGCCGGCGCCAAGCGCAGCCACTTGGGCCAGCGCCTCTCGCCCCGCCTCGTCGCACGGTGCGGCGCACTCGCGCACCACGCGCCCTCGGTGAATCACATAGGTGCGGTCGTCGCCGTTCACCCCTGGCACGGCGTACGTGAACGAGAGCGTCTCGACGGCGAACCTCAGGCGATCGAACCGGTCGCGCAGCGCGGTGAGCCGCGCGAGCTTGTCCCTGAGCGACCCCGCGCGTTCGAACTCCAGTGCACCACTCGCAGCTTCCATTTGCGCGGTCAGCTGGCGAATGGGTGCGTCGTCAGTGCCCTCGAGAAACGCGCGGGCATCGCGCACGCGAGCGCTGTACGTGTCCGCGGTCGTCGCGGCGATGCAGGGCCCGAGGCAGCGTCCTATCTCATAACGAATGCATCCGGGCGTGCGAGCAGGGAGCGGGAGCACGAACATCTCGCGCTGATCGGCGAAGCGCATGCGGCCGTCGAGCGTACAATCGCGCAGGCCGAGGACGTCGTTCAATTCACGAACCGCGTCGCGCAAACTCATGGCGCCAACGAACGGGCCGTAAAAGAGGCCATGCGCGTCGCGCCCGGGACCACGCACAACCGTTAGGCGCGGAGCCCGGCCGTCGCTCAGCCGGATGAACGCGTAGTGCCGATCGTCGCGCTTGAGTGCCACGTTGAAGCGCGGGCGCAGAGTCTTGATGCGCCTCATCTCCTCAAGCAACGCCGCGAACTCGCTCGGCACATACGTCCAGTCGATGCGATTCGTGACGCTGATGATGCGCGCGGACTTGGCGTCGTCGAAGCTTCCGCGGAAATAGCTGAGCAGACGCGAGCGCAAACGCTTGGACTTGCCGACGTAGAGCACCTCACCGTCCGCTGCCGACATCCAGTACACGGCGGGGCGCGCCGCGGCCTGGCTGAGCACGTGCTCGCGCAGCGCCGGACTGGCGGGACCTAACGACTTGTGCGGAGACTTGCCGCGCATCTCGACTCAGCGTTGACAGCGCCAGCAGAATACAGTCGCGCGACCGTCGATCGCCATTGTGCCAACGAGTCTCGTGCCGCAGCGGCGGCAGGGCAGCGACTCGCGGCCGTAGGCTTTGAGGCGCGGCCCATAATCGCCTTCGGCCCCGTTGGCGTCTCGGTAGTCACGGATGCTCGTGCCGCGGCCCTCCACAGCCTTCGTTAGGACTTGAACGATCGCCTTTCGCAGCCGCGCAACTTCGTCCGTTCTGAGGCTGGACGCAGCCCGCGACGGATCGATGCGCGCGTACCAGAGCACTTCGGCGGCGTAGATATTTCCCACGCCCGCGATGCGTGACTGATCCATGACGACTTTCTTGATCGCCTGTCGCGAGCCACGCAGCGCGCGCGCGAGTCGCTCGCTCGTGAACTCCTCTTCGAGAGGTTCTACGCCAAGTCGGGCGACGAATGCAGCGAATTGCGCGGGACTCAGCAGCGTGACGGTGCCTAACCGGCGAACATCGGCGTAGTGCAGCCAGCGGCCGTCAGCGAGCCCGAGCGATACCGTGATGTACTGTTCCTTCGCGTCACTCGGGTAGCCGTCGGTCAGGAACAGAATGCCAGTAAAGCGCGGCTGCACGAGGAGCCTGTCGCCGCTCGCCAGATCGAAGATGATGTGCTTGGCGCGGCGCCAGACTTGGCTGACGGAGGTGCCCGTTAGGCGCTGAGCCAGCGCACGGCCAGTGCGTACCCGCCGCAAAACGTTCGGGCGCCTGACGCGGACCGACTCGATCACCGCGCCGCGCACGAGACCATTCAGGTCGCGCGCGTAAGTCTCGGTTTCAGGTAACTCTGGCACGGCGCGAAAGCTCGCGCCAACCGATGTCCCGGCGGTACTGGCGTCCTTCAAATTCCACGGCGGCGGCGACACTCGCGCTGCGCTGCGCCGCGGCTTCGAAGTCGGGGTCGACGGCGGTGACGGCCAGGACGCGGCCGCCAGCTGTCACCAGCTGTCCCGTCGAATCGAGCGCCGTTCCGGCGTGAAAGACGTGCACGTCGTCCGCGGCCGGTGGAAGCGAGATAGCGGCGCCGACGCGTGGCGCGTCCGGATACCCCGGCGAAGCGACGACGGTCGTCACAGCGCAGTGCTCGGACCAGTCCAGCCTGACGTTCGTTAGGCGTTCGCCACGCGCGATCGCGGCGATCGGCTCCAGCAAGCCTGATCGCAGCAGTGGCAGTATCGCCTCGGCTTCGGGATCGCCGAAGCGGCAGTTGAACTCCACGACCTTGGGCCCATCTGCCGTGAGCATTAGCCCGGCGTACAAAAGGCCCGTGAAAGTCGCGTCGCGCTCCCGCAGCGCCGCCAAAGTCGGAGCGAAGACTGTTCGCTCGACACGATCGACCACGTCGCGACCGGCGAGGCTCACGGGAGCGTATGCACCCATTCCGCCAGTGTTCGGTCCCGTATCCCCCTCGGCCAGGCGCTTGTGATCCTGCGCGGCGAGCATTGTCACGAAGCGCTCGCCGTCGGTGAGCGCAAAGATCGACAGCTCCTCACCCTCCATGAATTCCTCGACCAGGATCTCCGCGCCCGCCTCTCCGTGAACGCGTGCGTCGAGCATGGACACGATGGCTCGGTCCGCTTCGTCGAGCGTGGCGCAGACGACGACGCCCTTGCCCGCCGCGAGCCCGGATGCCTTGATGACGACCGGCGCGCCTAACGCATGCGCCGCGCGCTTGGCGCTCTCCACCCCGCTATGCCATGACGCATGCGCGGTCGGTACGTCGGCGTCCAGCAGCAGCTCCTTTGCGAAGCGCTTGGATGACTCGATCTGCGCCGCCCGCTGCGTGGGGCCGAAGACGGCCAGCTTTTCGCGCTGGAAAACGTCGACGATACCCGCCGCGAGCGAGGCCTCAGGTCCAACGATTGTGACGTCGATGCGCTCATTGCGCGCGAGCGCGGCGAGAGCAGCAAGATCGTTCGCTTTGACAGCGACGCAGCGCCCCAGGGACGCTATCCCTGGATTCCCAGGGGCCGCAAAAAGAGAGGTCGCCGAGTCGTCGCGCGTGAGCTTCCAGGCAAGGGCATGCTCACGCGCGCCGCTCCCGACGACCAGCACCTTCATCGAGAAGGCCTAACTAGTGAACTCCGGCGTCCGTTGTTCACTCGCCGCGTTCAGGACTCGGAGTCGGGCTTGTCAGAGCTCTTTCCGTCTTCCGGACTGCGGAACGCGGAGCTGAACGCGTCGCGTGCCCGTCCGACAACTCCTGCCAGCGCGTCGAACGCGCCCTTTGCCTGATCGCGATAGTAGACCGCGGCGTCGGTTACGTCTTCCGCGAGCCCGGGCTGCGCGGCGTCACCACGACGACGATAGTCACCGTTGAGGATCTTCTCGTACTCACCCGAATCAACCCAGCGCTTCATCTCAGTCGCGCGCACTGCGCCGAACGGATGTGTGCGGAACGCGGTGTTGATCACCTGCCATACGCGATCGGCGAGGTCGCCACCGGTTTCGTACTCACCGGCCTGCTCGATGAACGCATCGACACTGATCGTGTCGTCGCCCGCGCCGCCGCCGGCAAGCTTCAGGAACGTGCTCATCACGGCCTGCGGATTCTGCGTAGCGAGCAGCCCCGCGCGATCGGACGACAGCTCAGCCTTGCGGTACCACTCGAGCAGCGCGAGTTGGAACGGCAGGAGCGCCACGCCGGCGAGGAAGGGGAGGTTGTTGAGGCCAATCGTTAGGATGATGATCGCGATCGTCGTGTACGTCGTGTGACCGCTCATGATGTGACCCAACTCGTGACCCATGATGTTGCGACGCTCGTCCTGATCCAGGAGCGTCAGCATCCCCGAGTTGAGCACGATGAAGGGCTTGTCAAAGCCAACGGCAGCCGCGTTGACGAGCGGCGTTTGCGACACGTACAGGTGCGGCTCGACCTTCCAGTCCAGCGTGTCACAGACCTCCTGATACAGCGCGTAGAGTTGCGGCCGCTGCGTCGGCCCCACACGTACCGCGTTCGCCAGGAACAGCTGCCGCACTCCCTTCTCTCCGAAGAAGCCCGCGACCTTGCGCACGACTTCATCGAAACCTGGGAGGGAACGGAGCGAGTTCAGCGCCGCGCGATCGGCGGGGTGTTCCCAGGCGGCGGAGGAGATGTCGGTCAGCTTGATCGGCATAAACAGGTCGAAGGTCAGAGGTCAAAGGGGCGTCGGCCAGAGGCTTCTACTACGCGAGCGCGGTGTCTGGGTGTCATCGGTGCGCAGATTGCTTTGACCTTTGACCTTTGACCTCTGACCCCAAGGCTTGTTCCAGATCATTCAGCAGATCATTCACGTCCTCAACTCCTACAGAAAACCGGATCAACCCGTCGGTTATCCCTATCGCCCGCCGCCGCTCGGGCGGGACAGACGCATGAGTCATCGTCGCCGGATGGCAGACGAGACTCTCGACCCCGCCTAACGACTCGGCGAGCGTGAAGACGCGCAAGCGCTGAAGGATCCTGGCCGCGCGCTCGCGCGACCCGACTTCCACCGAGATCATCCCCCCAAAGCCGCTCATCTGCCGCTTCGCCAGCGCGTGCTGTGGATGCGACGCAAGTCCCGGATAAATCACGTTCTCCTCGCCGAGCATTTCAGCGAGCTGATGTGCGATACGTCGTCCGTTCGCGTCGTGCGCCGCCATGCGCAGGTGCAACGTCTTCGTCCCACGAAGCACGAGCCACGAATCGAGCGGTCCGGGGACAGCGCCTGCCGCGTTCAGAATGAATTGCAGCCTGTCAGCGAGAGCCTCGTCGCACACAACAGCGATGCCGCCGACCATGTCGCTGTGGCCATTGAGATACTTTGTCGACGAGTGATAAACGATGTGCGCGCCGTGCTCGAAGGGCCGCTGGAAGACAGGCGTAGCAAAAGTGTTGTCGACGATCAGCATCACGCCGCGCCGGTTCGCCAATTCACCCGCCGCGGCAAGGTCAGTCAGCCGCATCATCGGGTTCGTCGGCGTTTCGAGAATGACCGCTTTCGTTTCAGGGACGATCGCGTCTTCGATCGCGTCCGTATCTCGCGGGTCCACGTAGGAGAACTTGAGCCCGTAGCAACTCAAAATCCGATCAAAGAGCCGCGGTGTGCCGCCGTACATGTTTTCCGCGCACACAAAGTGATCGCCGAGCTGGAAAAGCTTCATGATGGAATCGAGACAACCCATTCCGCTCGAGAATGCGAAGCCGTGAGTGCCCCCTTCGAGGGCTGCGACGTTGCGCTCCAGCGCTTCTCTCGTCGGATTTCTGCCGCGAGCGTACTCGTACCCCTTGTTCTGGCCTAGGCCGTCCTGCGCGTAGGTCGAAGTCAGGTACACGGGTGTCATGATCGCGCCCGTGGTTGGGTCAGGTCGCTGACCCGCGTGAACCGCGCGGGTCGCTATACCGGCATCCAGATCGTCATCAAAAACACGCGTCATTGCTGCCGCTCAGATGTCGAAGCTTGAACTACAACTTAGCCTAACCGCTCCGCCCTGCGCATGACCGTCGTCCAGACAGTCACGCCGCCCAAACGAGAGCGGGCGCAGCGCCCCAGCGCGGGCTACGTGCTCATCGTGGATGATGAGCCGCAGCTGCGGCGTGTGCTGAGCCGTTTGATGCTGAGCGACGGCTTCGAAGTCGACGAAGCAACCAATGGCAAAGAGGCGCTCGCGGCGCTCCAGCGCCGACCGGCGACGCTGGTCTTGAGCGATCTGTACATGCCGGAGCTGGACGGGATGGAGCTGCTGCGCGAGACACGCGCACGACACCCCGATACGGCGGTGATCATGATTACCGCCGTCACTGACGTGAGCACCGCGGTGCACTGCCTGAGCCTTGGCGCGATGGACTACATCACCAAGCCCTTCCATCTCGAGGAAGTGCGCGCGCGCGTTAGGCAGGCGCTGGAGCGACGCCGCTTGCTGCTGGAGAATAAGGACTACCAGGAGCGGCTCGAGGAGCGCGTTGCGCAACAGGCGCACCGCCTGGAGCAGCTCTTCCTCGCCAGCGTGCAGTCCCTCGCTGACGCGCTCGAAGTAAAAGACAACTACACGCACGGGCACTCGGTGCGCGTGGCGATGTACTCGGTGGCAATCGCTCGACGTTTAGACCTGACGGACGCCATTCAGGACATCGAGCTCGGCGGCCGCGTTCACGACATCGGCAAGATCGGCGTGCGCGAAGCAGTGCTCAACAAAGCGGGTCCGCTCACGGACGATGAGTACCAGCACGTCATGACCCATCCGATGGTCGGCTGGCGTATTCTGCAGCCGCTGCTGCGCGAGATGCCGCGTGCGCTGAACATCGTTAGGTCCCATCACGAGCGATTCGATGGCCGCGGAATTCCGGATGGCCTTGTCGGCGAGCAAATCCCGCTCGAAGCGCGCATCGCGGCTGTCGCCGACACGTTCGACGCGATGACGAGCGCGCGTCCCTACCGACCAGGCCTGGCGATCGACAAGGCTCTCGCCGAGCTCAAACGCTGCTCAGGCACGCAGCTCGACCCGCAGCTCGTGGCTGCCTTTCTCGCGCTCGTCGAAGAAGGGAAACTGAACGAAATCATGACCCAGCAGCGCTAATCGCGCGCTGTTGAGCCGATAAGGCTTCGTGACGTGGCCTTACGGTTGCTCCGTGATACCCCCGCACTAGTTTCCTCCGCCCATTAACGATCTTTGATGGCGACTCCAGGGCTGATGGAAAGCGTGTCTGGCGTCCGGGGGCGTGTTGGTGACGCCATGACCCCGGAAGTTGTCGCGCGGTACGCACTCGCCTTCGGCGTATGGTCGCTGCAGCGATCGAAGTCGCGCGTCATCGTATTGGGGCGCGACACACGGGTCTCCGGGCCGATTTTTCATCGAGTCGCAGGGGCCGCGCTCGAAGCCGCGGGAGTGCACGTCGTGGATGTCGGCGTCGCGCCAACTCCCACGATCCAGCTCGCCGTCGAGCACTTTCATGCAGCCGGCGGGCTCGCGATCACAGCTAGCCACAATCCGATCGAATGGAACGCGCTCAAGTTCATCTCCTCGTCAGGCATGTTTCTCGACGCCGCGCAGGGGAATGAACTTCGATGGCTGATGCAGAGCGGCGTGCGTGGCGCTACGTGGGATAACCTCGGCTTCTCCGAACCCGATCCGGGCGCGATACAGCGCCACATCGAAGCCGTTCTGTCGCTCAGCGTCATCGACGCTGAGGGCATTAGAAGGAAAAAGTTCCGCGTGGCTCTCGATACGTGTCATGGCGCGGGTACCACGATCCTGCCTGAATTGCTGCAGCGACTGGGCTGCGACGTTCACCTGATCAACGGCACACCCGATGGCCGCTTTCATCGGCCGCCGGAGCCGGTCGCGGAAAACCTGGCTGAGTTAGAACAGGCAGTGCGCGAATCAGGCGCCGCGATAGGCTTGGCGACTGATCCCGATGTGGACAGGCTCGCGCTCGTGTCAGATGCCGGGAGGGCGATCGGCGAAGACTACACGCTCGCGTTAGCCGCGCGGGTAGTCCTGTCGCGCCACAGGGGCCTGGTCGTCACCAACCTCTCAACGAGTAGAATCGTGGATGACGCGGCCCGCGAATTCGGCTGTAACGTCGAGCGGGCGCCGGTTGGCGAGGTCAACGTCGCCGCGCGCATGCGGGACCGAAAAGCGATTATCGGGGGAGAAGGGAACGGTGGGGTGATCCTGCCCGAGCTACACCTGGGCCGAGATGCCCCGCTGGCGGCTGTGCTAGCCCTGCAAATGCTGGCTGACGAAGGAGAAAGGCTCTCTTCAGTAGTGGCACGATATCCGCAGTACGCCATCGTCAAAGAAAAGCTAGATCGTCCGGAGTCCCCTCTCGATACGGTGTACGACGCACTTCGCTCCGCCTTTCCTGATGCGCAAGTGGACATGCAGGACGGCCTTCGGCTTGCTTGGTCGGATCGTTGGGTCCACGTCCGTCCATCTGGAACGGAGCCCATAGTTCGCGTCATCGCCGAGGCGCCAACACGGAGCGCAGCGGATGAACTTGTTCGGCAGTGCCGGCAACCCCTCGACGCGCTAGTCGCGGCCTAACGGATCGGGCCGTATAGTCGTCATGGCAGAGACACCGCGAAACTACTGAGCTTATGTGCGGAATTGTGGGATATGTCGGCCCGCGGGTAGCGACCCCTCTTCTCCTGGAGGGCCTCAAGCGGCTGGAATACCGCGGCTACGACTCCGCGGGCGTCGCTGTGCTCAATGGCAAGGGTGTCGAGACCCGCAAGGAAGCGGGGAAGATTTCGAAGCTCGAGTCGCTCATCGCAGCGAATCCACCGCATGGCACTTTGGGCATCGCGCACACGCGCTGGGCAACGCACGGCCAGCCTAACCAGGTCAACGCGCACCCGCATACGAGTCAGAGCGGGTCGATCGCGGTTGTGCATAACGGGATCATCGAGAACTCGACGGCGCTCAAGCAACGCCTCGAGGCGCGCGGCTACACGTTCGTGTCTGACACTGACACGGAGGTGCTCGCGCACCTGATCGAGGAGTTCTACGAAGGGAACCTCGAGGCCGCGGTGATCGAAGCGCTTCAGCATGTCGACGGGACGTACGGCATCGCGGTGATTGCGAGCCAGGAGACCGACAAGATCGTCGCTGCGCGAAAAGGGTCGCCGCTTCTGATCGGTCTGGGCGAGAACGAGTACTTCGTGGCGAGCGACGTCTCCGCCATTCTCGCACATACGCGGCAGGTAGTGTACCTCGATGACGGCGACCTCGCTGTCCTAACGCGCGACGGATACAAAGTCCTCGACCTCAACTCGGTTGCGCTGGCCAAGACTGTTCATCGCGTCGATTGGGACCTCGAGAAGATCGAGCGCGGCGGCTACGCGCACTTCATGCTCAAGGAAATCTTCGAGCAGCCGCAGACGCTCGAGAACACAATGCGTGGCCGTCTGTTGATGGACGAAGGCACGGCGAAGCTCGGCGGGCTCAATCTGAGCGATGAGGAGCTGCTTGGCTTCAATCAGATCGTGATTACAGCCTGCGGCACCAGCTGGCACTCGGCACTGATCGGCGAACACATGATCGAAGAGCTGGTGCGCGTGCCGGTGGAAGTGGAGTACGCGTCCGAATTCCGCTATCGCAATCCAGTCGTCGGCGAGCGCACGCTGTGCATCGTCATCTCGCAATCGGGTGAAACGGCGGACACGCTGGCGGCGATGCGCGAAGCGAAGCGCCGTGGCGCTCGCACGTTAGGCATCGTGAACGTCGTCGGTTCGACGATCGCGCGCGAGGCAGACGGCGGGATCTACATTCACGCCGGTCCAGAAATCGGCGTGGCGTCGACGAAGGCGTTTACGAGCCAGGTCGTCGCGCTGCTGTTGCTCACGCTCAAGCTGGCGCGGCTGCGCTTGTTAGGTGTGGAGCATGGGCGCGATATCATCAAGGGCTTGCAGCGGCTTCCGTCCCAGGTACAGCAGATCCTGGATCGCGCGGCGGAGATCGAAGAGTTGGCGGAAGAGTTCAAGCGCGCGAGCAATTTCCTGTACCTCGGCCGCGGCTACAACTTCCCGGTCGCGCTCGAAGGCGCGCTCAAGCTCAAGGAAATCAGTTACATCCACGCGGAGGGGTATCCTGCCGCCGAGATGAAGCACGGGCCGATCGCGCTGATCGATGAGTTGATGCCTGTCGTGTTCATCGCGCCGCACGACGGCGTGTTCGAAAAGATCGTGTCGAATGTGCAGGAAGTGAAAGCGCGAAAGGGGCGCGTCATCGCGCTCACGAGCCGCGACGAGCCGGCGTTAGCCGGCAAGATCGACTACGAGATTCGGATTCCGGAAACGCTCGATCTGTTGATGCCGGTTCTTGGATCAATCCCGCTGCAGCTGCTCGCGTACTACATCGCGGTGAAGCGTGGCTCGAACGTCGATCAGCCGCGGAATCTGGCGAAGAGCGTCACGGTCGAATAATCAAAGGGGTCAGACCCCTTTGATCTTGCGGTAGGCTTTGCTGCGACGATCCCCACCCTTCGGGTCCGGATAGGCGCGACGGTTCACGAGTTTCGTAACCACTGTTCGAAACTGGTGGTCGCCCAAAGGCCAACCGCGGTGAGTTGATTCACGGATCTCGCCAAGGGTCGAGGCAGCGAGGGGGCCAAGAAAGAGCGCGCGATAGGAAGCGCAGCGACTTGCCTGATCGGCGCCTAACGCGGAATAGCGTTCATGTGGAGTGACGAGTGGGTCGGGTTCGCCAAATGCGTTTGCGCGAAAGCTCGACCAGCGATACTCCGCCGGCGCGGTGACGCTACCAGATCGGACGGGGTTTAGCTCGATATAGCGGTAGCAGGTAAAGAGGTACCGATCGCTGTCGATCAAGGTCGCTCGGTACCTCCCCTCCCACAGCGACCCGGTTCGCCCGTAGGTGCTGTTGAAGTACCGCACGTAACGACGACCGATCGCCTGCATCGCCATCGCGGTGCTCCGGTCAGTGTATGGAGTGATCAGCAGATGTACGTGATTGGCCATCAGCACGTACGCGTGGATGGAGCAGCCGTGCAACTCGCAGGCGGCCGCGAGCCAGCGTGAGAACAGGATGTAGTCGGCGTCGACGGCGAAAATGGCCGATCGGTTATTGCCCCGCTGGATGACGTGCTGCGGCCGGCCGGGCAGGGCATAGCGAGGCAAGCGACCCACGAGCACCTCCAACTGGATGATGTTCGATGCATAGCCATCCCGCGTCATCGAGTCGTCCCACCCGACCATAGCGATCAAAGGGGTCTGACCCCTTTGATCTATATTGACAAGCATCGATATAGTCTGTACACTGCGTTCATGCGCATGACACTTCCGCTCGTCACGGCTCCGCGCGCGCTGGGCGAGCGATGCTGCGATCCGACAACGCGTCCGCAGTTGCCGAGTCGC
>Ga0187893_10000826_pt1 | contig 78421 bp, 51 predicted proteins | sample MA1701074metaG_FD_139574 | JGI IMG/M metagenome (GOLD analysis project Ga0187893, IMG submission 139574) | White microbial mat communities from a basaltic lava cave in the Kipuka Kanohina Cave System on the Island of Hawaii, USA - MA170107-4 metaG ...
CATGGCGCCAAAAGCGCCCGGCCCGCAGGGTTGCGCCCGGATGAACTTCCACGAGTCTTGGGTCTTCGAATATTCAGGGCGCAACAAACCCTACACGGACTTATGAATGGGGGCACTTAGTCCTTCGAGGTCGCTCTCGCCCCACCGCGGCGCTGCACGATCTCATCGAAATCCCGTTCGCCGTCGTTTTCGGTTTCGCCGCCCTCCGCTCGGTCCTGTTCGTAGCGCATGTACACGACGTGGCGGTCCAGATTTCCGGGGTGGGTCATGAAGAGCGGCCCCCAGGCGTCGTTCGCATCGTGCATCGTCTTGAGGATGCCGAGCATTCGATCGAAGATGACCGTCAAGTTGCCGCTGTCCGAAAGGGCCTCGACGACGGCCGCCGCCACAACGTGGGCGGCGTAGGTCCCGCTCAGGACCTGCTGCGGCAGCGCTACCGCCGAACGAAGCGTCTGGCGCGCGCGCCGGACTTTTCTTTCGTCGCTGTCGCGCCAGTTCTGGATCTCTCCCAGGGAGTGGCCTTCGAGACTCTGCGCCTTGTAGTTGACGAGGGTCTCCGCGACGAGCCGGCACGACTTGCGGGCGTCTTCGGGGGAAACCTCCGTGTCGCCGAGGACGATCGTATCGAGGTCCTTGTCGGTCTCCGCGTTGATGAAGTCGCGCCATTTGGTCCGGCCGGTGAACTTGAGAAGGTTCACGGTCTCGGCCGCGAGGTAGCCGCGGAGGATGTCCGCGGGATGGGGATCGCGGTCATCCCCATCGCTCCGGAGCTTCGCCCCGCCGCCGAAGGCAGCGCTCAGCCCGCGGAAGTAGCCGATCAGGCCGATTCCCGCCGCAGGCCCCATGTTCAGGATCCCGAGCACGTCGGAGGCCGTCTCGTCGATGCGCGACGCCCAGTAGTCCGCGAGGCCGTTGCCCACCGGCTGGACCTTCTGCGCCACGGCGCCGGCCAGCTCCTCGGCGAGCCCCGTGTCCGCGTGCAGGACGTCGTGGCCGGCGGTTTCATGCGACAGCGCCGACCAGGCGAGGAGTCCCCTTCGGATGTTTGCGGGCGGAAGGCTCACCACGCCGGCCTTCACTTGCCAGGCCGCGAGCGAGTCGACGGGCCATGTGTAGGGGCCGAAGTCCGGAGCCCCCCACTTCACGAGGGGCGGAATCACCCCCTTGTCCGGCGGGCTGACGCCCCGGCGGTCTTCCGCGCTGAGGAACCCGTCGTACAGGTCGCTGACCACCTCCTGAAAGCCATCGGTGGCATTCGCGGCGAAGCCCTCGGCCTGCTGGAGGATGGCCTGGGCCTGATCCATCATCTGGCCGGCGAGCCGCTCCCGCTTCGGGTCTCGGATCAGGATGAAGTTGAAGCTCTGCTCCCCCAGGGCATCGAGAGTCCGGATGAAAGGTTGGACGAAGGTGTCGCGGTAGAGGGGAGGAAGCCGATTCCGCGCGGCTTCGAGGCGCCCCCTCAACTGGTGGAAGATCGTCGGCTCCGCCGGCCCCGGATCGCTGTCGAGGGCCGCCCGCCGCGCGTCCTCGACGCAGGCCGTCAACCCGGAACCATCAGGAGGGTTAATCGTGGCAATCCGGCTCGGGCCGACGACCCCGCCCGGGATGGGGGGGGAAAACTTGGTCTTCTTGATCATGGGGAAGCTCCTTTCCTACCACTCCCGCACTCCGTTCCGAAGCGCGGGTCTCACAACAAACCTCGACTGGGGACGAGACCACCCGGCTCGCATCGGCTCCCCTCGGACCTGCTTGGAGCCGCCCAGATAAGGGAAGCATGTTACGTCCGCCGTGAAGCGGAGATCAACAACATTTCTTCGGTTGGATGCTCGAGACGCAAGGCGCCTGGATCGGCGGTTCGGGATCAGCGCGCGAAATCACTCGCGTACCTCGCCAGGAGGTCGCCGGTGGCGTTGCGGAGGATGTAGATCTTCCCTTTCGCTCGTTTCACCTGGCCGGGATCGACTCCGCCGAGCCGGAAATCGGAGTGGAGGCAGGTGGCGACGCCCTGGAAAAGCTCCTGGTAAGGCTCCCAGGCGGTCGCGAGCAGAAGCCGGCCATCACCGCTGATGCAGCCGATGAGACCGTTCGAAGGGACATCGGGGCTGAGAGGGCGAGGGTTCACGTCGGCGCGGTCGATTCCCGCCGGCACGTAGACCTGCCCGCCGTGGTAGATGGCCTCCTCGGTGCGCCGCGCCTGCGAGAGAAACGTCTGCCGGCCTCCGACGAAGATGAAGCTGCGCTCGACGTAGCTTTCCTGCGTGGCGCCGGTGAAGCTCCCGAGCCGGATGCAGGGCTGGACCCAGACGGCATCGACGCGGGCCGGGCCGCGATTTCGGGCTTCGACCTCGAATTCGACTCCGTCGGAGACGGCTCGGATCTTGTGGAGAACGTCGAGGCCGCCCTCCACGCGGCAGTGGAGGCGCAGGAGCCGGCCGTCGGGGGACTCTTCGAGCTTCTCGGTCGTGTGAGGAATCGTCGTCTCGCGCCAGACGCGGTTCGTCGACCCTGGGCGGCAGTAGGCCTCGAGGTACCAGACTTTCACCTCGCCGCCGGGAATCTCGTCGTGACGAATCGAGAGCATGTTCTTTTCCCAGGCGAGCCGAGGCGGCGAGCTCAGACCTCCGGGAGAGCCGCAGCCAGCGACGGGGGCGAGGAACAGGACGGCGCAAACCGGCGCCCACGAATCGAACCGGCCGGCCCGGCAGCTCCAGGGAGGGAGAAGAAAGCCGCGCGGAACCCTCACTGCGGCGGCCCGAGAAGAGCGTCTCCGAAGCTCACCCGCGCCGAGGCGCACCAGACGGAGACGGAATCGTACTTCAGCTTGCCCGTGGCGTCGTCGTAATGTTCGGCGGGGATCTCGATGACGAGGGTTTCGTTGACGTAGGGACTTGGCCGGCGGAGCTCGCTCCCGATCGCCACGCCGCTGCGGATAGCGCCCTGGTTGAATAGCCAGGCCTTCACGACGATACCTCCGCCGTCGTAGTGGAACATGGTGAAGCGCAGCTTCTTCGTGTCCAGCTCCTCGGCCGTGCCCATGACGCCGTGCTGCCGCCCGATGAGCGTCCCGCGCCGCAGGACGTTCCCGTTTGGATCGGGCGGGCTGTCCGCGCAGTCGAAGGTCGGCTTCCCCTCCGACGCAGCCTTGCGGGCGAGGCCGACGAAGGCGATCAAGTCCTCCACCTCCTGGTCGCTCAGCTTGTCCTTCGCCCAGAACGGCATCACCATCTGACCGAGCAGGCACGAATAGACGACGTCCGGGTTGTCCACGACGGAAGGCCCGCTGCGGCGGACTCGGCCGCGGATGTATTCGGGCTTGTCCAGGTCCTCGACGTTCAGGTCGACCAGCGAGGGGGCGAGGTCGCTTCCCACGCCACCCGTGGCGTGACAGAGGAAGCACGAACGGTTGAAGAGCTTGCAGCCCGCCGTTCCGTCGCCGGCCGGTCCGGGCTGGGGTGAGCACTCGATCTCGTAGTTGAGCGCCGGAGCAGGCCCCGGCGGAGAGAGACTCTCCATGAAGACGACGAGATCCTTGAACTGCGGGCTGTCCTCTTGCCAGGGCGTCGTCGTCATCCAGTCCACGCGGCAGACGTTGGCTGCCTCGATGAACTTCGTGAGCTGGCCGGCCTTGTAGGTCGGTCTCCGGAGGGCGTCGACGAGGCTGTGGCCCGGGAAACGGTATGCGGACTCCGCGTCGGGCACCATGTCGTGGCAGGTCCCGCAGGCGAAGAGGTTCCCGTTCTCATCGGGCTTCTCGAAGACTTGCATTCCGCGCTCGATCGCCGCCGGATCGAGCCCCGCGCACTGCGCATCCTCTTCGTTCGAGAGGTCGGGGGGAGCCGCCCCCCCGAGGAAGAGATGGTTGAGGAGGCCGACGGGGTCGGAGAGATCGAGGGCGCCGTCGTCGTTCACATCGGCGACGGGCTCGCAGTGCGCCGGCGGGCCGCCCAGAAACATGAAATTCAAGAGCACGACGGCATCCGTGATCTCCGTCGCCCCGTTCTTGTCCGCATCCCCGCGGAGGAATGCGGCGCGCACCGGCGTCGCGGCTAGGATGCCCGCCGCGAGCGAAGCGCCGAGTAAGAAAGAGACGCTCCGCTCGGAAGCAATTCGATGGTTCATGACTCTGAGTACCTCCCCACCTCGTTCGGCCTAGTAAAAATCGATTCCAAATATTCCGGCCTGTGTCGACAATTCGCAATTCTGTTTTCTGGAACGTCTCGTTGCGCCCTTGGATGCCGCATACCGGCCGTAGTTTCCGGAGCTCGCAGATCATGGCCGTCACGGAGAGTTTTCTCGCCTTCATCCTCGACCAGCTCGAAGGGCTCAGGGGCTTGAGCGCCCGCCGAATGTTCGGCGGCGCCGGCCTCTACTCCGGCTCCCGCTTTTTCGGGCTCCTCTTCAACGACACGCTCTATCTGAAAGTCGGCGATCCGAACCGCCGCCAATACGAGGAGGCCGGCATGGAGCCCTTCCGCCCTTACCCGGGGCGCCCGACCGCGCTCTCGTACTACATGGCCCCGGCTCGGGTAGTCGAGAGCCGCTCGCTCCTCATGGAGTGGGCGCGCCAGTCGGTGGAGCTGCCCGCCAAGCGCACTGCGCCGAAGCCCAAGAGGCCCCGAAAGCTCAAGGACGGCGGAACACGAGCTTGAATCCGGCTGCGAGCCCCGGCAGTCTGATATGGCGATGACGCCCGGTAGAAAGCCCCTCCTCCTCGCATGCCTGGCCGCGGCTCTCGCCGCCGCAACGGCAGCTTGGTTCCTCCTGAGGATGGGCCGTGAAAACCCGGGAGAAAGCCGAGAAGTTCTCCTGACCGATGTCACCCGCGAGGCGGGGATCGATTTCCGCCACGAGGCGGGGGCTCGCGGCCGGATGCTCAACCCGGAGACCTTCGGACCCGGGGCCGGATGGCTCGATTTCGACGCGGACGGCCTCATCGACCTCCTTTTCATCAACGGAGCGAGCCTCGAAGGCCCACCCCCACGGGGCGCTACCTGCCGCCTCTACCGGAACCGCGGGGGCGGCCGGTTCGAGGACGCGACGGAGCGCTCCGGCCTGGGCGTCTCCATCTACGGCATGGGGTTCGTATCGGCCGATCTCGAAGCCGACGGCGACCCCGACATCCTCCTCTACGGTCTCCACCGTTCGATCCTGTTCCTCAACGACGGCTCGGGGCGATTCCGCGACGCCACGGAGGCCTCGGGGCTCGCCGCTCTGAAGGGGTGGGTCGGCGCCGCGACGTTCCTCGACTACGACAGGGACGGCAACCTGGACGTTTTTTCCGGCAACTACGTCGCATGGACTCCGGAGAGCGAGGAGAATCTCGACTGCACGTTCGGGACGCCGAAAAAGAAATACTGCCCCGTGGCGGCTTTCCCGGCGACCGCCCCTCAGCTCTTTCGCGGACGCGGTGACGGGACGTTCGAGGAGCGCACGGAGCCGTCGGGTTTCGCCGCGCTGCGGGGGAAGGCCCTCGGCGTGGCCGTCGAGGACTACGACCGCGACGGCGACCCGGACATCTTCGTCGCCAACGATTCCGTGCCGAATTTTCTCCTCGAGAACCGCGGCGACGGCACCTTCGCCGATCGCGGGCTCGAATCGGGATTCGCCCTCGATCCCGGAGGGAGCGCCATGGCGGGAATGGGCATCGACAGCGCGTGGCTTCCAGACGGAGGTCCGCTCGTCCTCGCCGTCGGGAACTTCTCCGGCGAGCCGACGACCTTCCACGTCCAGGAGGGGCGCGACTTCTTCGCGGAGCGGTCCCTGGCCTCCGGGATCGGGAGGGCCACGCTCGATCGCGTCACCTTCGGTCTTTTGCTCTCCGACATCGATCTCGACGGATGGCTCGACCTCGTCTCGGTCAACGGCCACGTCTTCGACGCCGAGGAGATCACAGGCATCCCCTACCGGCAGAAGCCGCAGGTTTTCTTGGGACGACCGCAAGCCTTATTCGAAGAAGCGCGTCCCAAGGATCCCCATGATTTCCTGAACCGCCCGATCCTGGGCCGCGCGCTCGCCGCCGCGGACTTCGACGGAGATGGGGACCTCGATTTCGCCGTCACCGAGAACCAGGGGCCCGCGGTGCTCCTCCGAAACGACCTTCCGGGGCCGAAGAACTTCGCGCGCATCGACTTGCGGGCCACACGAGGCCATCGAGACGCTCTCGGCGCGGAAGTGACGCTCCGCGTCGAGAGCCCCTCGGGAACGCGCACCATGATGCGGACCCGCAAGGCGGCCTCAAGCTTCCTCTCGCAGAGCGAACGTCAGCTCACTTTCGGCCTGGGCGCGCCCGGCACGAAGCTGAGCGCCGAGGTGGCGTGGCCTTCGGGCCGCCGCGAGGTGTTCGCCGATGTGCCGGCAAATCGCGAGGTCCTCCTCGTCGAGGGGACCGGGATGGCTTCCGCAAGCACGATCGCGCGAGCGGATCCTCCGTCCATTCCCGCCGAATCCGTCGGCTCCGCGCGGCGCAGAGGCATCGAGAGCCTCCAGGCCGGCCGGCTGGACGACGCGCTCCGTGCGCTGAGCGAGGCGGTTCGCCTCGACCCTGCGGACCTCGTCTCTCAGCGGCTGCTCGTCGCGGCGCTTGAGCGCCGCGGCCGCTCGGGCGACCGGGACGCCCGCATCGACGAAATCCTCCGCCTCTATCCTGACCCGAACTTGCTCCTCTCGTCGTTCGCTGCGCCCCTGCGGCAAGAAGGCCACCTGCGGCCTGCCGAGAGGTTCTACGAAGCGGCACTCGGACTCGATCCACGTCGTCTCGACGCCACCTTGGCACTCGGGAACCTCGCCTTCGACGGCGGCCGGTGGGAGGAAGCCCTCAAACGATACGGGCGCGCGCTCGAGCTGAAACCGGATGCCCTCGAAGCCCTGACCAACACGGGGAAGGTCCACGCGATCCGGAAGGAATACGCTTCGGCGGTCCGGTTCCTCGAGCGCGCCGTCGAGCTACGCTCCGACCACGCCGCGGCGCTGAGCACGCTGGGGGGAGTCCTCATCGAGATGGGCGACCTCGGCCGCGCCGAAGAACTGCTGGCGCGCGCCCTGCGAAGCGCTCAGGCCCGCGAGACGCTGCTTTCCGTGCACGGGAACCTCGGGATCCTCTACATGCGAAAAAGAGAGCCGGCCAGGGCCCGCGCGAGCTTCGAACGAGTGCTCGAGCTGGATCCGAACGACCGGAGGGCCCAGGCGGCGCTCGATCGGCTGGGGCGATGAGCCGAACATTGACCCGGACCTCGCTCCGCCATTAGACTTTGCACTTCGATCCGACGAGGTTCGATTTGGAGCTTTGGCCGCTTCAATCCCGGCGGCCGGGAGGGTCTTTCATGAACTCACGCTTCGGTTCTGTTCTTGTTGTGGCCATCGTTCTGGCGTTGGTCCCCTGCGCGACCGCTTTTGGCCAGGGCTTCGAGGGGCGCGTCTTCTTCCCAACGCCCGAGACCGTCGCTCTCTGGGAATTCAACGGTTTCACCGATCTCCTCGATGGCACGCCCCTCCCTGATGGAACGATCGTTCCCGACCTCTCGGGCAACGCGCTCGACGCCACGGTGGAGGCGAACGGCACCGACCTTTCGATCGCGCCCGGGGACTTGAACTTCACCGATCAGAACCGGGAACTCCACCGCGGCGGGAACGCCAACGGAGGGGCTCGCCTCGGGGTGAACGACGACCAGGACCTCTTCGAGATGCCGCCCGAGCAGGATTTCACGCTCGAGCTGTACATCAACCGCGAGGTTCTCGACGACCCGACGAAGTGGGGCATCCTGGCGGGGACGTGGCACAGCCGCACCACCGACGACGACGCCAAAGATCCGAACACCCAGGGGGCCTGGTACGGCTATGGTCTCATCCGGGCCGACGAGTCTCAGACGGGGGCTGCCTGGTCGTTCGTCCTCAACCCGCTCCAGGGAGGAGTGGGCGGCACTCCGAACATCGGCTGCTGCACGGAAAACCACGCTTTCTTCAACATCGATATCGGCCGCCATTACGCGGTCCTCGTCGTCAACCGCACCGACGACACCGCAATCACCTATCTCGACGGCGTCGAGATCAACCGCCGGACGCTCGCTGACGACTGGTCCTTCACGACGCCTACAGGCTACGAGCACGCCCGCTTCACGATGTTCGCCGGGGAGGACGACCCGAGCCGTGGAAGCTATCGGGCCTCTCCCTCCAGCACACACCTCGATGCGGTTCGAGTGCAGCGCAGGGCGCTCTTACCCGAAGAAGTGGAGGAGATCTGGATCAACATCCAGAACGGCCTCCCGTCGCCTGAGCCGCCGAACGTCATCAACGCGTTCGTCACGGCCTCGGCCACCAACGCCCTGACGGGTCAGTGCGTCAGGCTTAGCGGGGTGACGAGCAACCCGGGGCTCGGGCAGACGATCACCAAGTGGGAGTGGAAAGTCGACGACGGCGCCTTTGAGGAGGGGGGCGAGACCCGCGAGGTCTCTTTCGACGCACCGAAGCCCGAGGGCTACGAAGTCACCTTGAAGATCACGAACAGCGCCCTGGCGACGTCCGAGGCGAAGGTGAAGATCAAGGTGAACAAGCCGCCCCTCGTCAGCCGGATCGTGGCCAGCCTCGGAGGCCAGGTGCTGCCGGGAAGCGACATCTACATCCCCGTGAACTCGGTGCTGACGCTCGACGGCACTGCGTCCTCCTTCACGATCCCCGCCGGAACGCTCCGCTGTCCGCTCATCGACAACCTGCCCGTGGAGCCGCCGGCGATCACGGAATACCCGTGGAACCTCGACCGGAACCTCACGACCGTGGAGGATACCCGGCCGGTGTTTGACACGGTTCCTTTCGCAACGGCGGGCGACTTCGCGATCAGCCTTCAAGTCAAGGCGGCCGATGGGACGAAAGCTCCGCGAACCACGATCACCGTCCACGTCGTCGACGCGCTCGGAAACGCCCGGATTTTCCACAACACGCCCGAAACGGTGCTCCACTACGAGTTCAACGAGCTTCCGGAGGTCGTCGACGGCACGGCGATCCCCACGGGAAGCATCATCGAGGACCTCTCGGGGAACGACCTCGATGGCACGGTGGAGGCCAACGACGCCGGGGACCTTTCCATGGGCCCGGGGCTCAGCTCACTGGACGTTCCAGCCGGCTCCAACCGGGAAGCGCGACGGCCGATCGTTTCGAACTTCGGCGCCCGCGTCGCTGTCAACAACGACCAGGACGCGTTCGAGATGCTGCCCGAGGATGACTTCTCGATCGAGCTGTTCGTCAACCGCGAGGGGGTGAACGAGCCGATCAAGTGGGGCATCCTCGCCGGCACCTGGAAGAGCCGGAACATGGCGGACGACGCCGCCGGCGACGCCAACGCGCTCGGCGCCTGGTACGGTTACGGACTCATCCGGTCCGATGAAACAGTCGTCGGCAACGCCTGGTCCTGGGTGCTCAGCCCGCTCGAGAACGGGCCCGATTCGCCCCCCCGGACCGGGTGCTGTTTCGAGAACCACGCATTCTTCGCCATCCCCCCGGGCCGCCACTATGTCGCCCTCTCCATGGACCGGATCGCCGGGGAGGCGGTGACGTACGTCGACGGCAAGCGCGCGGCAGCCCAGCCCCTTCAGCCGACGTGGTCCTTCACGACGCCGATCGGCTTCGAGCACGCAACGTTCACGCTTTTTGCGGGCGAGGACGACCCGAGCCGGAACGCCTACCGGCCCGCCCCCGCCGGCACCCACATCGACGCGGTGCGCGTCCAGCGGCACGCCCTCTCGGCGGATGAGGCCGCCGACAACTGGGCCAACATTGAAGCCGGCAGGGGAGCGAACCCGGAGTTCGCGCCGAAGTTCCCATTGGCTCCGACCGGCCTCGTGGCCACGACCGGCCCAGGCGGCGTGAGCCTCGACTGGAACGACAACGCCGAGGTCGACCTCCAGGGTTACAACCTCTTCCGGTCGCAGGCGGGCGGCCCGTTCGTGCCGCTCAACGCGGTCATCGTCGCGGCAAGCCAGTACCAGGACACGGGCCTTACCGACGGCGTCGAGTACTGCTACCGGGTCGCCGCCGTGAGCTCGGCGGGCCAGGGGCCGGTCTCGGCGACCATCTGCGCGACGCCCGGTGGCGGCGGGAAGACGTTCCGCCGCGGCGATGCGAACGTCGACATGGCGATCGACCTGACGGACCCGGTCACGGTCCTCAACTTCCAGTTCCTCGCGGGCCCGCGGCCGGGGTGCATGGATGCGGCCGATTCGGACGACAGCGGCACGCTCGACCTCACGGACGCCGTCTACAGCCTCAATTACCAGTTCCTCGCCGGCCCGGCTCCGCCGAACCCCGGTCCGGACGCCTGCGGCACGGACACGACGGACGATGTAGGCGGAGACCTCGGGTGCGATCAGGGTTGTCCGTGACGCCTCGGGTCCCGGCCTGAAAGAACATCCTATCAGCGAGGAGCGCTCCCAAGAGGGCGCTCCTCCTCTTTTCAGCCTCACAGACCGCGCGTGAGAAGGTCCGCGCTCCGCGACGAGACCCTCTCCGGCCCCAACAGGAACAGGAGCCTCAGAGGACTCAGTGCAAATAGCTCCTGAAACGGAATGGCTCCTCTGCGTCCTCCGCGTCCTCTGCGGTTCACGTCGTTCCCACTTGCATACATGCGCCAATGCCGCAGGTCTCGCTTTCGGGTCGCCGGACCGCTTGCTATGATCTGCCGCTTTCCATGAGCCAGCCCCCTGAGCCCACGGCCGGAAAGCCCGCCGCCGTCGATCCGCTCCTCGGCCGCATTTGGAAGCTCGACTTCATCTCGAGCCTCCTCGCGGCCGGCACGCTGGCCGTGATCGAGATGGGAGGCGCCATCGCCAAGAAGGGCTTCCAAGCTACCGATTACGAGGTCGCGCTCCTCACCAGCGGGCAGAGCGCCGGGTTGATCCTGAGCTTCTTCATCGCCCACTACGCCTCGCGCAGGCCCAAGCTTCCCCTCGTCTACTGGCCGGAGCTTTTGAGCCGGCTCCTCCTCGTCGGCGTCTTCTTCCTCGGGCCCCGCCAGGCGCTCGCCTTCGTCGCCCTCCACGCCCTCGCGCAGTTGTTTCAGGCGATGACGACCCCGGCCCGCGTGACGATCTACCGCCTCAACTATCCCACGGCGGACCGCGGGAGGATCGTCGGCCGCATCCGCCAGTTCCAGCTCGTCCTCACCGCCCTGGCCGCCCTCGCCATCGCCGCGGCGCTCGACTGGAACCAGGGAGAAGAACGGATGGTCCTCCTCCTGGGCCCTTGTCCTCTCGCTCCTCACACGATGATGCAGTACGCGGTCCCCGCCGCGGCGCTCCTCGGCGTCGCGGGCTGCCTCGTCTTCCTCCGGCTCCCGGTGCGCGAGTCCACCGGCAAGAATCACGCGGCATCGTCGATGGCGGAGACTTTCCGGAAATTCCTGCGCGTCTACCGCGAGGACCGCGATTTCCGCCGATACGAGAACTTCTTTTTCCTCTTCGGCTTCGCCAACATCATGGCGATCCCCCTGACCCAGATCCACACGGTCGAAGTCCTCCACGCCGACTACTTCGACCTCGCCATGATCAACGTGATCCTCGTCCAGGGGCTCATGGCGGCTACCATGGTCTTCTGGGGGCGGAAGCTCGACCGCCACACGCCGGGATCCTTGCGCGGCGTCCTCAACATCATCTTCTCCCTCGATTTCTTGGTCCTTGCTCTCGCGCCGACGATCGGGTGGGTCTACGTGGGGAGGATTTTCCGGGGGATCGCGCTCGGCGGCGGGACCCTCATTTGGATGCTCGGCTCGCTCTACTACGCGCGGTCGAGCGAGCAAGCGCCGGTCTATCTCGGCATCCACACGGTGCTGACGGGATTTCGCTGGCTCACGGCCCCCTTCGCGGGCGTGCTCCTCAAGCAGGCGTTCGGCCACGACGCCCGGCCGATCTTCTTCATCTGTTTCGCCGTGATCCTCTCGACGGCGATCCTCATGCTCCACCAGTCCCGTCGCGAGGCCCGCCGCGAGCCGCCGGCCGAGCCTCCGATGCCCGCGCCGCGGACTACGGGAGCTTGACGAGAACCCTCTCGAATCCCTCCACGAGGAATCGCTTCCCTTCCTGAACCACCCGATGCCCCTCCGCCTTGAGGCGCGCCTTGATGGCTGGGATGCCACCGGGGTATTTCGGATTGAGCTCGCCGCCGGTCTTCAGCGAGCGCCAGTAGGGCGTGATGTTCCTCGCTCCGGCGGCGGCCGCCTCCGCGGCGGCGTGGGCGGCGATCCATGCGAAGATCCCAGTCGTGATCGGGCAGCCGATGGTTGCGCCATGCTCGCGCGCGACAATAGCGCGGATTTCGTTGATCGTGATGAGCTTCCCCCGAGGCACGCGCCGCATGATCGCATCGACATCGAGAGGCGCCGGGATGGCCACCGTCCCCTCCCCCCACCGCCCCAACATCCGCCCGCAAATCGGAGCCACCTTCGGCAATCCCTTGGAATCCGCCAGCTTCTCCCGCCAGGTCTTCTTCTTCGTCATTTCCTCTGCGTCCTCCGCGTCCTCTGTGGTTAATCGCCCGTCGCGATCTCGTCGAGCCGCCTCTCCAGTTCGGTCAGGTCCGTGATCGGCGCCTGACAGGCGAAATCCCTGCAGATGTAGACCGCCGGCTTGCCGCCGACGAGCGTCTTGCCATCGAGGAGCGGAATCCGGCGGGCCAGCTCCTCCGATGGACGATCGGGAGCCCCCGCGAGGACCCTCGACGGGAGGAACCGCCGTCCGATGGCCCGGAGCATAGCCTCGGTGGCCTCCTGGGCCGGATCGCCGATGACGGCGATCTCGACCGGAGGGCGATGGAGGGTCTCCAGGGCGAGGAGCGTGTAGCCGAACGCCATCGGTACCCGCTCGATCGCCCGCGCGAGCGAGGCGAGGAGCTTCTCGGCGCGCTCGCGGTAGACTTGCGAGCCCGTGAGTCGCTCGAGGCGCAAGAGACACAGCGCCGCGACGCCGCTGGCGGCCGGCGTCGCGTTGTCAAAGGGGTCCTTCCGGCGCGCGATGAGCCCCTCGTGATGGGCTGCGGTGAAGAAGAGCCCCCCCTCGCGCTCATCCCAGAAGTCCGCGAGCATGCGGTCGGCCAGTGTGCGGGCCCGCTCGAGGTACGAGGGGTCGAAAGTGGCCTCGTAGAGATCGATGAAGGCCTCGATGACGTACGCGGAGTCGTCAAGATACCCCGGGACCTTCGCCCGGCCGTCCTTGTAGATCCGGAGGAGCCTCCCGGGGGGTTGACCGCCGGCCTGAGGAGCGGCGGAGAGCTTCTCCGCGATGAGCCCGGCGGCGCGAAGTGCGGCGTCCCTGTAGCGCGGATCGCGCGTGACCCCGTAGCCCCGTGCCAGGGCAGAGATCATGAGCCCGTTCCAGCTCGCGATCACCTTCTCGTCCCGGAACGGCTTCTCCCTCTTCTCCCGTTCGGAGTAGAGGAGCCTGCGCCCCTCGTCGAGGATCCGCTCCACGTCCGCTTCAGGCATCTGCAGGGCGCGCGCGACGGCAGCAGTCGGCATGGAGACGTGCGGGATGCTCATCCCCTCGAAGTTCCCGCCTTCCGTGATGCCGTAGTGGAGGCAAAACGGGCGAGATCGGTCGGGACCGAGGACGGCCCCCACTTCCTCGGGTGTCCAGACGAAGAACTTGCCCTCCTCGCCCTCGCTGTCGGCATCGGTGGCGCTGTAGAAGCCGCCTTCCGGCGAGGTCATCTCCCGCAGCACGTAATCGAGGGTCCGGCGCGCCACCTGGAGGAAGACCTCCTTCCCCATCGCCTGGAAGCCTTCGAGGTACGCCCGCGCGAGCAGAGCGTTGTCGTAAAGCATCTTCTCGAAGTGCGGAACGAGCCACTGCGCGTCGGTCGAGTAGCGATGGAAGCCGCCCCCGATCTGGTCGTGCATCCCCCCTTCTGCCATCTTGCGCAGGGTGAGGTCGGCCATCTCCAGGGCCGGCCGGCTGGCGGTCCGCCTGTGATGGCGGAGCAGCTCGAAGATCTCCACGGCCCTCGGGAACTTCGGCGCGCCGCCGAAGCCGCCGTCGTCTCGGTCGAACGTCCGCTCCGAATGGCGAAAGGCGGCCTCCAGGACATCGAGGGAGGGCGGACCGTTCCCCACCGCGACCTCGACCCCTTCCGGCGTTTCATCCGCCCTGAGGCTTTGCGCCAGGTTTCCCGCAACCTCCGTCACACGGTCCCGCTGCGTTTTCCAGAGCTGAGTGAGCTGTTTGAGGATCTCGGCGAAGCCGGGGCGGCCGTAGACCGAGCGAGGAGGGAAATAGGTTCCGCCGAAGAAAGGGCGAAGGTCCGGGGTAAGGAAAACGCTCATCGGCCAGCCCCCCTGGCCGGTCATGATCTGTACGGCGGTCATGTAGAGCGCGTCGACATCGGGCCGCTCCTCGCGGTCGACCTTGACGGCGACGAAGCTCTCCGACAGCAGGTGGGCGATGTCTTCGTCCTCGAAGGACTCCCGCTCCATCACGTGGCACCAGTGGCAAGAGGAGTATCCGACCGAGAGAAAGATCGGTTTGTCTTCCGCGCGCGAGCGGGCGAAGGCCTCCTCCCCCCACGGAAACCAATCCACGGGGTTGAAGGCGTGCTGGAGGAGGTACGGGCTGGTCTCGCCAATGAGGCGGTTGGGCTTGCCGGTCTCGGACATGAGGGTTCGCGCCTTTCGAGGGACGCGCCAGGCACTTTAGACGGCGCGCACTCTAAACGGGGTGCGGGCGTCTGGAAAGTGGAATGTGACCGGGGGGCTGCGGGCGCGGATGCAGATGCGGACGCCGATGCGCAGCCGACCCGGCCCGCGTTCACCCCGCGAGGAACTCCCGCAAACACTCCCCGGTCGCCGACCCGCGCACCTCGGTGAGGCCCGCCGGCGGCCCCTGGAAGAGGAGCCGTCCTCCCTCCTCGCCGCCGCCCGGGCCGAGGTCCACGATCCAGTCGGCGCCCGCGATCACCTCCAGGTTGTGCTCGATGACCACGACCGCGTGCCCCGCGGCGGCCAGCCGGCGCAAGGTGGCCACGAGGTTCCGGACGTCGAGCATGTGGAGGCCGATCGTCGGCTCGTCGAGGATGTAGAGACACGTTCCGGCGTTCGTCTTTGCCAGCTCGACCGCCAGCTTCACGCGTTCCGCTTCACCCCCCGAAAGCGTCGTGCTCGACTGGCCGAGGCTCAGATAGCCGAGACCCAGGTCCGATAGGACGCCGAGAGGGCGGGCGACCTCACCGAACGAGAGGAACGTCTCCCGGGCCTCCTCCACCGTCTGGCGAAGCACGCGCCCGATATTCAGTCCGCCCCAGGAGACCTGGAGCGTCTGCGCCTCGTACCTCTCGCCGCGGCAGGAATCGCAATCGACGTGGACGTCCGGCAGGAAGTTCATCTCCATCCGGATCCGGCCTTGACCCTGGCAGCGCTCGCAGCGTCCCCCCTTCACGTTGAAGGAGAAGCGCGCCGGCCCCCAGCCGCGGAGCTTCGCTTCGGGCGTCGAAGCGAAGATCGTCCGGATGCGCGTCCAGAACCCTACGTACGTCGCCGGCGTCGAGCGCGGTGTGCGGCCGATCGGAAGCTGGTCGACCTCCCGAACGGCGCGCAGGGACTCCCAACCGGCGATACCCGAGCAGCCCGCGACGGCGACGCGCAGACCCCGCAAGCGCGCCAGTGCGGCCTCCTTGAGGACATCGCGCACGAGGGTCGACTTTCCGGCGCCCGAGAGCCCGCTGACGACGGTCACCGCGCCCAGAGGAAATTCCGCATCGACGCTCCGCAGGTTGTGGAGCGAGGCGCCGCGGATGGCGACGCGCCCGCGGCCGGCGAGCGGATCGCGCGAGAGCCGCGTCCTCTCACCTCCTCGCTCGCGGAAATAGCGTCCCGTGGGGGCATCCGGCGATTCCATGACCGACGCGAGAGTCCCCTGCGCCACCACGCGCCCCCCGTGCTTTCCAGGCCCGGGCCCCATCTCGATGACGTGATCCGCGGCGGCGATCGTCGCATCGTCGTGTTCGATGACGAGGACGCTGTTGCCTCGATCGCGCAGGCGGCGCAGGGCTCCGAGGAGCCTGCGGTTTTCATGGGGATGGAGGCCGATCGTCGGCTCATCGAGGATGTAGCACGCTCCGCGCAGGTTCGATCCGAGCTGGGCGGCGAGCCGGATGCGCTGCGCTTCGCCGCCCGAAAGCGTGTGGACCCCGCGTCCCAATGCCAGATACCCGAGGCCGACCTCATCCAGGAAATCCAGGCGGCTCAAGACCTCTTTCAGGATCGGCCCGCCCACCGCGGCAGCGCGTCCATCGAGCGAGCAGAGGGCCATCTCGTTTCGCAGGCGCGAGACCGGCAGCCGGACGAGATCGCCGATCCGCCATTTCCCGACGCGGACGGCGGAGGGAGCCGGCCCCAGCCGGCTGCCCCGGCAGGCCGCGCAGGGCTCCTCACGGCCGTGCTCGAGGAGAAACCGCTCCGCTTGCTCGACATCGAGAGAGCCGAGACGGCTTTCGACGATGGGCAAGAGACCGGGAAATCCACCGTGTCCGCGGAGTAGCCAGTTCAGTTTTCGCCCGCCGATGCGGTCGATGGGTCGATCGAGCGGGACCAACGCCGCAGTCGCGAGGCTTCGCAGGACACTCCGGCGGTCGCGGGGGCCGAACGGGGGACGGTCGAGGAATCCGAGCGGTCCACCCGGCGAGCGGTCGAGGGGCTCCGTCCACGCATCGATGAGCCGCTCCGGGTCCAGAACGAGGCGCGCTCCGCATCCGTCGCACGTCGTGCAGGCGCCGCGGCGCGAGTTGAAGCTGAAATCCCGCGGGTCGACCGGCTCGAAGTCGCGCCGGCAGGAAGGACACGACCTCGTGGAGGAGAGGACGATTTCCTCGCCTCCGGCGGGCCCCCCGGCAGGCAGGAACCGCAGCGTCCCGTCGCCGAGCGAGAGCGCCAGGTCGACCGCGTCGCCCAGGAGCGTCCGGGGGACCGGGCCGGGGCGGAAACGGGCGACCACGAGGTCGATGTCGTGCGCTCTGTGGCGGTCCAGGCGGATTTCGCGATTTTCCGGGATCGCGATCCACTCTCCGTCGACGCGCGCGTCGAGGACCCCTCGGCGGCGCGCCCGGCGCAGGAGGTCGCTGTGGTGACCCTTCTTCCCGCGAAGCGCCTGGGCGAGGAGACGGCCCCCGCGTCCGGTCGCAAGCTCGCGGACGGCTCCCCGGATCTCCTCCTCGCTGCGGGCGGCGACCGGATCGCCGCAGTCCGGACAGTGCTGGACGCCGGCGCGGGAGAAAAGCAGGCGGAGGAAGTGGTAGACCTCGGTCACGGTCCCGACCGTCGACTTCCGCCCCCCCACGGTCGTACGCTGCTCGATCGCCACCGCCGGCGGGATTCCCTCGAGGTGATCGAGGTCGGGGCGGTGGAGATCTTCCACGAACTGTCGCGCGTAGGGTGAGAGGCAGTCGAGGTACCGCCGTTGCCCCTCCGCAAAGACGATGTCGTAGAGGAGCGACGACTTCCCCGATCCGCTCATGCCGGTCACCGCCACCAGCTTGCCGCGGGGGATGTCGACCGTGACGTCGCGGAGGTTGTTTTCCCGCGCGCCGACGATGCGGATGGCCCCCTCCGCCGTCCCGCCGAACGGGACTCGAACCGGTGCGGGCTCATTCTGAAGCGATCGCCTAAGGATCGGAGCCTCCCCATCCGCCGGCCGGCCGGCGGTTCGCAGCCACCGGCCGGTGATCGACCGCGGGCAGGCGGCGATCACTTCGGGGGGGCCCGCCGCTACCAGCTCCCCGCCGCCGCCTCCTCCCTCGGGCCCCAGGTCGATGACCCAATCGGCGGCGCGAACCACATCGAGGTGGTGCTCGATCACCACGACCGAGTGGCCGCGCTCGACGAGGCTTTGCAGCAGGTCGAGGAGCCGCTCGACGTCGGCGAGATGGAGCCCGGTCGTCGGCTCATCGAGGAGGAAAAGGAGGCGCTCGCGGCGAGCGCTCATTGCCCGCCCGGCGAGCTTCAACCGCTGCGCCTCGCCCCCCGAGAGCGTGTTGATCGGCTGGCCGAGTCGCAGATACCCGAGCCCGAGACCTTCGAGGAAGGCCAGGGGCTCCAGGACCTCCGGATCCCCGTCGAAAAAGTCCATCGCCTGCCGCACGGTGAGCTCGAGCACCTCGTGGATGCCGAGCCCCTTGTACCGGACCCGCAGGACTTCGTCCCGGAACCGTTTCCCGCCGCACGACTCGCAGGGAAGGGACACGTCGGAGAGGAACTGCATCTCGATGTCGATGAAGCCGCTCCCGGAGCACTCGGGACAGCGGCCCCCCTCGACGTTGAAGGAGAAATCGCCCGCCGAGAAGCCGGCCCGTGAGGCGTCCGGCGTCGCCGCGAAGCGGCGGCGGATGGCCTCGTAGGCCTTGATGTAGGTGACGGGGTTGCCGCGCGATGTGCGGCCGATCGGAGACTGGTCGACGAGGACGACCTCATCGATTCGACCGAGCCCTCGGATGGAGCCGACAGTGTTACCGCCGGCCGCTCCGTTGAGGCGGTCTCCGGCGCCGGAGCGGCTCCCTGCATCGGACCTGTTCCTCGCCGCTGAGCGATAGAGGACTTCCTCGACGAGCGTGCTCTTGCCCGAGCCCGAGACGCCGGTCACGACAACGAGGAGGTCGAGCGGGATGTCCACGTCGAGGTCCTTCAGATTGTTCGCGCGGGCGCCGCGGATCTCGATGGTCCGCCCCGGGCGAGGGCGGCGGCGGCGCTTGGGGGGCGCGATCTTCCGGCGCCCCGAGATGAAATCACCGGTGGCCGAGCCGCGAGCCCGCGAGACGGCCTCGACGCTCCCCTCCGCCACCACCTTTCCCCCACCCGCTCCGGCATCGGGCCCAAGATCGAGCAGGTGGTCCGCCGCGGCCACGATAGCGGGGTCGTGCTCCACTACGACGACCGTGTTCCCGCGGTCGCGGATCGCCCGGAGAATCTCGAGGAGCCGGGCGTTGTCGCGCGCGTGGAGGCCGATCGACGGCTCATCGAGGACGAAGAGCGCCTCGACGAGCGAAGCCCCGAGCGCCGAGGTCAAGTTGACGCGCTCCACCTCGCCCCCCGAGAGCGTGCGCGACTGCCGCCCGAGGGTCAGGTACTCGAGTCCCACCGACGCGAGGTACGAGAGGCGCGAGCGGACCTCGTCGAGGAGAAGTCGCGAGCCCCGATCGGCGAATTCCTTCGAGGCCCCCAGCTCTTCGAAAACCTCTCGCAGGGGCCCGATAGGCATCTCCCAGAGCTCGGGGAGGGTTCTTCCCCCCAGCCGAAAGAGCAGCGCGTCTCCCTGCAGCCGCCCGCCTGCGCACACCGAGCAAGGGAAATAACCGCGGTAGCGGGAGAGGAGCACACGCACGTGCATCTTGTATTTCTTCTCCTCGAGCCTCCGGAAGAACCCCTTCACCCCGAGAAATCGGACTCCGGAACCCTCATCCGCCCCCTCGAGGACCACCCGACGCATCTCGGGAGCGAGGTCGCTGAAGGGAACATCGACCGGGATGCCGCTCGCCTGGCAAAAACGTAGGCATTCGCGCAGCTTCGAACGGCGCGACGCCGTCCTCCAGGGGCGGATCGCCCCCCCGCGGATCGAGAGCCGCGGGTCCGGGATCACGAGACCCCAGTCCAGCTCGATCACCCGGCCAAACCCTTTGCACTCCGAGCAAGCTCCGACCGGGTTGTTGAACGAGAAGAGCCCGGGCGAGGGCGGAGGGAAGCCGCGGCCGCAGCCTCCGCAGCGGATCCCTTCGTGATAGGTCCGCCCTTCGCCGCCGCACACGGCCTCCATCCGCCCGCGGCCCAACCGGAACGCTTCCTCGACCGCTTCGATGAGACGAGCGGGCGACACCGCTCCCGGCGCCAGCCGGTCGACGACGACCGCGAGGTCCTCCCCGCCGCAGTCGCGAGGCGACAGCTCGTCTATGGAGACGACCGTCGAGGCCCGCGCCCCGTTCCGCAGGAATCGCCGATAGCCCTGGGCGCGCAGGGATGAAGCGACGATGGCGGCGTCCCCGTAGCCTCCGAGCGGCACCGGGGCGGCGATCAGAAGCGGCTCCCCTTGCCGGCGGACCGCGGCGAGCCGTTCCGCCACCGTTCGGGCGTCCGAGCGTTCGGCGGTGCGGCGGCAGTCGGGGCAATAGGGGGCCGCCTTGCGGGCGAAGAGGAGCTTCAGGTAATCGTTGATGCCCGTCATCGTGCCGACCGTGGAACGCGAGGTTTTCACGGCTCCGCTCTGGTCGATGGCGACCGCCGGCGGGATCCCATCGATCCGGTCGGCGTCGGGACGGGCCAGCCGCTCGAGAAACTGCCGCGTGTAGGCCGAGAACGTTTCCACGTAGCGCCGCTGTCCTTCGGCGTAGAGGGTTTCGAAGGCGAGAGAGGACTTCCCGGAGCCGCTGACTCCCGTCACCACCGTCAGCTTGTGGAGGGGGATGTCGAGGTCGATGCTCTTCAGATTGTGCTGGCGGGCCCCTCGGATGCGAATGGATCCGCCCGGAGGCTCGCCCTCGATCCGGGCGATCATGCGGGCAGAACATATCGGCTGCGGGGGCGAAAACAAGAGCTTCGCGCGCCGCTCCACGTACGTAGCTGTGCAGAAGATGAACCGCAGAGGACGCAGAGCAGCGCAGAGGGGCCGGTTCCTAATCAAGGATTTCCTCTGCGTCCTTTGCGGTTCCCGTTTCGCCTCTGCCACAAGACGATCCAGCGGTGCTATCATGTGGCCATGCGCGAAGGGCTCATCATCTCCGCCGTGGGCCGGGATCGGCCTGGGATCGTCGATCGCATCTCGGGGGCCGTGTTCCAACTCGAATGCAACATCGAGGACAGTCGGATGGCGATCCTCGGCGGCGAATTCGCTCTGGTCGCGCTCATCCGCGGCAGCGCCGATCGCCTGGAGCAGGCGCGGCGCGTCCTCGGCGACCTCTGCGGGGAGCTCGAATTGACGGCGCAGTTCAAGGCGACGCAGATCGGCCTGACCCGTGGGGACTCCCCCGGCATGATCCCCTACCGTCTGACGGCGGTCGCGCTCGACCAGAAGGGCATTGTCCACCGGATCACCCACCTCCTGGCGGCTGAAGGGGTCAACGTCGCCGCGCTCGAGACTCGGCTCACGTACGCCCCCCTTTCCGGGACTCCGATCTTCCGTCTGGAGATCGACGCTCAGATCCCGACCGGTCTGCCTGTCCAGCCGCTCCGGCGAGCTCTCCAGGAGCTGGCGGATCGCGAAAACCTCGACGTCGAGCTGCACGCTCGGGGTTAGATCCTCAGCTCGATCCTCGGTCCTCGCGGAGGGGGGACTCATGGACTTTCTTGCTCTCGCCCAGCCAGCGCTCCAGCATCGCCCCCATCAGATCCGGCTGGATGGGTTTCGAGAGGTAGTCGTCCATCCCCGCGGACAGGCACTTTTCCCGTTCCCCGGGCAAGGCGTTGGCGGTCAAGGCGATCACGGGCGTGTGCCAGTTCTCTCCCTCGATTCGCCGGATCTCCTGCGTCGCCTGGTAGCCGTCCATCACCGGCATGTGGCAGTCCATGAGCACCAGATCGAAGGACGATTTCGCCATCCGATCGATCGCTTCCTTGCCGTGAGCGGCCAGCTCCGTATCGAAGCCGAGCTTCTCGACGATCCGAAGGGCGACCTTCTGGTTTACGGGGTTGTCATCGACGATCAAGATGCGTGCGGAAGGGCGCGGCCCCTCACGCCGGGGACCGGGGACCGCTCCTTCGCCCGCCGGACTCGAGCCGCCCGCCGCAGTGTCAGGAATCCCCAGGGCCGCGGCGATCGTGCGACGGAGCCGGCCTCTCCTCACCGGCTTCTTGAGATGGAAAGGAATGCCCGCCTCCTTGGCCTCTTCGACCAGACCCGGCCGGGACATCGGGATGAGCATGACGATCGCCATGTGGGTCGTCGATGGATCGGCCAGGATCATCCGAGCGAGGGAGAGACCATCCATCCCCGCCATCTCGCGGTCGATGATGACGAGGTGCAACGCCGTATCCGGCGAGCGATGCTCGGCCATCACCGCCAGCGCCTTGGCGCCGCCGTCGACCGGTTCGGGCACCAAACCGAGGACCTGCAAGGATTGTCCGATGGATTGGCGGCTCGCTGCGTTGTCGTCGACGACAAGGACTCTCATGCCGCGGACGGGGGCAAGAGCTTCGCCGCGGGCGCTCGTACCCGATCCGCGGGGCAGGAGCCGAGCCGTGAACCAGAAGGTGCTTCCTTGGCCCGGCGAGCTGGCGACGCCGACCTCGCCGCCCATCATCTCCGCCAGCTTGCGGGAGATCGCCAGGCCCAATCCCGTTCCGCCGAATCGACGGGTCGTGGACCCATCCGCTTGCGTGAACGATTGGAAGAGGCGCGACTGTACCTCCGCAGAGATCCCGATCCCGCTGTCGCGGACCTCGAAGTAAACGATGACGCCCTCGGCGGTCCGCGCGGCCACACGCACTCGAACCACGACTTCGCCTCTTTCCGTGAATTTCACGGCGTTCGAGATGAGATTCCCCAGGACCTGCCGCAGCCGCACCGGATCGCCGGCCATCCGGGCCGGAACGCCGGGCTCGATCCCGCTGACGATCTCCAGCCCCTTCGCCTGGGCTTTGGAAGCGAATAGGTCGACCACCTCTTCCAGAAGCGAGACGATGTCGAAATCCACCGACTCGAGCACCAGCTTGCCCGCCTCGATCTTGGAGAAATCGAGAATGTCGTCGATCACGGTCCGGAGCGAATCGCCGGCGTTGATGATCGTGCGGGTGAGGTCCGTCTGCTCGTCGGTCAACGGCGTATCGATGAGGAGCGCCGCGATGCCCAGGATCCCGCTGAGGGGAGTGCGGATCTCGTGACTCATGTTCGCCAGGAATTCCGATTTGAGTCGGGTCGCCGTCTCGGCGGACTCCTTGGCGCGAAGCGTCTCCGCCTCGGATTCGAGACGCTGGATGAAGTGTCCTATCTTGATCCCCAGCTCGCGGGTCCTCTCGACCAGCCCCGGGTCGCAGGGGCGATTCAGCTCGCCGAAGAGGTCGATGGCGCCGATGGTCTCCGTCGCGGTCCGGATCGGAAAGCAATAGGCGCACCGAAATCCGACCGCCTGCGCTTCGCGGAGGAAGGGAAAGCCCGCGTCCCCGAGGAGGTCGGCCACCCACGCCGGTTCGCCGGAGGCGAGGACGCGTCCCACGAGGCCTTGGCCGGGGGCGAAGTGCGCCCCCCGGGCGGCGCACTCGAAGACCTCGTACTTCTCGGGCGAGCTGCTCCAGTGGGCCCGGCACTCGACCTCCAGCTCGCTCACCCCCTTCACCCAGAGGGACGCGAGTTGCCAGCCGCCGCTCGTACAGATCGCCTGCAGAATTTGGCCGGCCGCGTCCTCCAGGCTCCTCGCTTCGACGAGGATGCGCGTGGCCCAGTACTGAAAGGCCAGCTCCTCGTTGGCCTTCCGCAGCTCGGCCCTCTGGCGGGTCAGCTTGTTGTTCAACTGCTTCGAATCCGCGAGGGCGGTCTTCTGAGCCTGCAGGACCAGGAGGAAGTCCAGCATCGGGTCATGAGGCGAGAAATCCTCGAAGGTCAACCCTTTCGCCTGGAGAAAGGACGGGTCCGTCAACCACGGCGAGCCCAGGAAGATGATCGCCGACGGGGCGTACGGGACGAACTGCCCTCGAAACCTCAGCGCGTCGGTCTTCGATTCCAGTACGAAGAGGGACCGTGCGGCCGCTTGGATCGTGTCGAAGGAGACCGCGAGCTCCGGCTGGGCGATCCGGAAGTGGTCTCCGAGCCGCCCTCCCGGCGCGATCGAGGGGTAGAGCTTCGCCATCGACCTTCCCACTTCGAGGATCCTCAAGTCGGGGTCCACGGCTAAGTGAAAGGGGAAGACCGAGGAGAGCAGTTCAGCGCCGAGCCCGGAGCCGCTCATTGAGGCTTCCCCTTGGATTCCTTGAGGAACGAATCAGGATCGACCGAGGGCCCCCGGGACCCGAGCGGCGTGACCCGCAGCTCCGTCTCGAGCGGTTTGATCTTCTCCCAAACCCCCCGCCCGCAGCGGTAGGAGACCCGATCTTCGATCGCCCCATTGACCAGACCGTACACTGCCGAGCGCCTCCTCCAGATCGATCGATGTCGGGAGGGAACAGAAAAACCGCCCATCGAGCGCCGCTTGTTGATACCCCACCAGTACATCGGCTAGTGAAATCGGCCGGCTTGAACCGAAGGATGGGAGGGCGCCCCCTTGGGGGGTTGGCGCTTCTCTCGTTCCGAGTACGATGGGTCACCCATGCAGATCTACCCCACCGCCGCCGTCCTCGCTCTTTCGTTTCTCGCGGCCTGCGTGGGAGTGTCTCGGAATGCCGGAGGACCGGCACCGCCGCCGGTTGCGTCCCCCCCCGCGACCTCCGTCGAAGCATCTCCCGCGCCGGCACCATCAGAACGGGCTCCGTCCACCGACTGCGCGGATTCTTACCGGAAGCTTCAGGAAGCTTTTCGGCGGCTCCCGAGCGACTTCCGCGACCCGGGGAAGCCGGTGCAAGAGCTCATCCGGGAGGTCGAAGGAATGCGCAGCTTCGCCCAGGAGCTGCTAAAGAAATGCCCTGCCGGGCCTGAGCGGCCCGGGCTGGAGTACACCCTCGCCTATTTGCTCTATACGTCCTTCGATCGCGCCGTGAACACAGGGCAGGCGGCGCCGTTCGATCTGGCCTCGGAGGGGCTGAAGCTGGCCCGCGCCGCCGCGGCGGCCTCCGAGAGGGATTCTGCGCGATCCGCCGAATGCCACGCGCTCCTGGGACACCTCTTCCGTAAGCGCTCCGCCTACCAGGGGGCCGAGAAGCTTCGCAAGGCTGACCTCGCGGCCATGCGCGCCGAGTACGCGCGACTTCTGGCGCTGCGTCCCGATTGGCCCGACCGATCGACGGTCCACATGAACTTGGCGAATGCTCTCCTCGAGGAGGGCGATTTTCGGGCGGCGCGGGAGCACCTGGAAACGATCCTCGCCGCCGACGGCGGCCTTCCCGACCGCGTTTCCCTCGAAGACAAGCTCTTCGACGCCCTCACCGCCTGTGGAGACCTCGACGCGATGGAAACCCTCGTTCACAAGAGGCTTGTCGAGTATCCGGAGAGGATCGCCGCGGGCCGCCTCTCCAAATGGGAGACCCGGACCATGGAGAGCTGGCTCGATGTGGCGGAGTTCTGGCTCGGGCACATCAGCCTCGCTCAGGGCGAGATTCCGGCGGTCAAAACGCATTTGCAGCGCCACATCGACGCACTCGCAAAAAAGGAAGCGGACCTCCAGGCGAAAGGCGAATCGCTTCCTGATGTGCTGCGGATCTTCCGCGATTTCCGCACATACGATCTCCTGGCCTACATCGCCGACTGGTACGGCAAAGTACCGGAACTCGACCTCGATCTCATCTGGGCGACGCCGAGGACCGTGAAGCTCTCGCAAGCGCGGGGGAAGAGCGTCATCGCAATCCTCTTCCTCACGCCGAGCTACTATCACCGCGGGAAGGACTTCCTCCTCGGGCTCGATGCGTACTGGAAGCGGGCGCGCGACCGCGGCCTCGAAGCCGTGATGGTGTCGTACCTGGACGGCTCCACGAGGCCCGAAACGCAGGTGAAGTCGATCGGTGACGATTTGAAGGGCTTCGGCGTGGATATTCCGGCCGGCTTCGATCCGGACCCGTCCGCCTGGACGATCATCAAGGCCCTCGGCGGGATCCTGGGGAGTCCCTCCTTCGTCGCCATCGATCGACAGGGGCGTTTCGCCTGGTATCTGCCCGACCCCCGGTGGCTCGATGTGAAGCTCGCCGAGCGAGTGCTGGACAGGCTCCTCGCGGAGAAGTGACGAGCTCTGCGCCGTATTTTCAGGATCCGGCTCATCGGTTATCCTTCTCCCCCATGTTGAAGACTGCCGCGCTGGCAGTGTGGGGGGCGTGTTCCTTCGTCGCAGCCGAAGGTGAGTCCGCCGCCCCCGGAGCCGGAGATGCCGGCGGACGCGCAGCCGAGGATTTTTTCGAAGCGAAGGTGCGGCCGGTCCTCGTCGAGAACTGCGTTTCTTGCCACGGCGAGGAAAAGCAAAAGGCCGAGTTGCGGCTCGACAGCCGCGAACGGCTCCTCAAGGGTTCGGAAACCGGCCCGGTCGTCGTGCCGGGCGAGCCCCGGAAGAGCCGGCTCATCGAAGCCATCCACTACCGCGGCGAAGTCCTCATGCCCCCGAAGGGCAAGCTACCCATTGCCGCGATCGAGGCGATCGAGGAATGGGTGAAGCTCGGCGCTCCGTGGCCGGCATCGCCGGCGATCCGAGGAGAGAAGCGGCCTTCCGCGCCGGGGACGACCCCCCCGGGAGCGGAATCGGTGGCGACCCACTGGGCGTTCAAGCCGCTGCGCCGTCCCACGCTTCCCATAGTGAAGGACTCGTCGTGGGCACGCTCGGATCTGGACCTCTTTGCGCTTGCCGCGATGGAAGAAAACGGACTGACGCCGGCCCCCGAAGCTGACCCGGCGACGCTCATCCGACGGGTCTCGGTGGGTCTGACCGGCATCCGGCCGACGTTCGACGAGATCGAAGAATTCGAGGGCGACGCGCGCATCGATTCGTTCGATCGCGGCTACGATCGCCTCATCGAACGGCTGCTGGCATCCCGGCGCTACGGGGAGCGTTGGGGGCGCCACTGGCTCGACATTGCGCGCTACTCCGACACGAAAGGCTACGTGTTCCAGGAAGAGCGGCTCTACCCTTACTCGTACACCTATCGCGACTATGTGATCGAAGCCTTCAACCGCGACTTGCCCTACGACCGGTTCATTCGGGAGCAGCTTGCAGCCGATCTGCTGCCGCTCGGCGACGATCGGCGGCCTTTGGCGGCGATGGGTTTTCTGACCCTCGGCCGGCGGTTCCTCAACAATACCGCAGACATCATCGATGACCGGATCGACGTCGTCACACGAGGCTTCCTCGGGCTCACCGTCACCTGCGCCCGCTGCCACGATCACAAGTACGATCCGATTCCTTCCCGCGACTACTATTCGCTCTATGGGGTTTTCGCCAGCTCCTTCGAGCCGAAGGACCCGCCCGAAATCGGCCCACCGGCCCACGGCGCCGAGTACCGGGCCTATCTTGCCGAGCTCCAGAAGCGCGAGGATGAGGTCGCGCGGAATCTCGAAGCCAAAGAGCGCGAGATGACCGACGACTTTCGCGCGCGCGCCGGCGAATATCTCATCGCCATCGCGACGCGCCGCGCGGGAGAGGACCGGGCCGAAGAAAAGCCGAATTCCAACCTGGCGGCCGGCGAGCTGAACCGCCAGGTACTCCGGCGATGGAGGTCGTTCCTCGATGAAAAGGCGAAGGAACACGATCCGATCTTCGCCCCCTGGTTCCTCCTCTCGAGGATCGAGGAGAAGGAATTCCCGGCGAAGTCGGTCGAGATGCTCGGCATCTGGGCCTCGGCCACGGACTCGGCTCGCAGGATCCACCCGCTGGTGGCGAAGACGCTCGCGGAGAGGCCGCTCGCGTCCTTCCGGGACGTCGCCGAGCGCTACGGCGAGCTCCTCGCCGGCGTCGAGAAGCTGTGGCGCGAGAGACGGGGCCCGAACGGGGCGGCCGAGAACGGCGCGCGGGGCTTCGAGGATGCCGATCAGGAGGCCTTGCGTCTCGTACTGCACGGTTCGAACGCGCCGACCGTCATCCCGAAAGGCGAGATCGAGCGGTTCTTCAACCGCAAGCAGCGCGATGAAGTCCGCAATCTCCGGAGGAAGGTCGACAACTTGAAGGCGACGGCGCCGGGAGCCCCTCCGCGGGCCATGGTACTGCAGGAGTCGTCCTCGCCGTACGAGCCTCGAGTCTTCATCCGCGGCAACCCCGGCAACCCGGGGGCTTCAGTCCCGCGCCAGTTCCTGGAGGTTCTTGCCGGAGCGGAGCGAAAGCCGTTCCAGAAGGGGAGCGGCCGCCTCGAGCTGGCGGAGGCGATCGCGTCGAAGGAGAACCCGCTGACGGCGCGCGTCATGGTGAACCGGATCTGGCTCCAGCACTTTGGAACTGGCCTCGTGAACACTCCGAGCGACTTCGGCCTGCGGAGCGAGTCCCCTGTCCACCGCGAGCTTCTCGACACCCTCGCGTGGCACTTCATCGAGAGTGGATGGTCGATCAAAGCCGTTCAGCGGCTGATCCTCCGCTCGAGCGTCTACCGCCAGGAGAGCCGGAGCGAGAACGACTCCGGGAGGCGCGATCCCGAGAACCGCCTTCTCTCTCGCGCCGGCCGATTCCGCCTCGACTTCGAGGCCCTGCGCGATTCGCTCCTCGCGGCATCCGGAGTCCTGGACGAAGCGATGGGCGGCCGCGCGGTCGACATCACGTCGTCCCCCACTTCGAGGCGGCGGACGGTCTACGGTTTCATTGATCGGCAGAATCTCCCGGGGCTCTTCCGCACGTTCGATTTCGCTATCCCGGACACCACCAGCCCTCAGAGGTTTGTCACGACGGTCCCGCAGCAGGCCCTGTTCTTGATGAACAGCCCGTTCATGGCCGAGATGGCGAAAGCGATCCTGGCCCGCCCCGACGTGCGGATCTCCGAAGGGGCCGCGCCGGAGGGGGCCACGCAGGCCGTGCGCCGGCTCCACCGCGCCGCGCTCGGACGGGAACCGACGCGTGAGGAGCGGTCTCTCGCCATCGAGTATCTCGAACACGGGGACGCCGGAGCCGCGGGCGCCGCGGGCGCCGCGGGGTGGGCGAACTACGCCCAGGCGCTCCTTCTGACGAACGAGTTCGCTTTCGTGGACTGAGATGACATGAAGATTCCATCGATCGGTTCCGATCGCCATCCCGCGCCCTTCGAGGGCCGATTTCTGACCCGGCGGGAGCTGCTCCGCCGTTCGGGGCTCGGCTTCGGCGCCCTCGGACTGGCGAGCCTCCTCGGCATGGATCGTCTCTTCGCCGGGCCGGAGACATCGGCCCCCGCCCCAACACCGATCGCGGGCCTGAACCCGCTGATCCCTCGATCGCCCCATTTCCCCGGCAAGGCGAAGCGGATCATCCACCTGTTCATGAACGGCGGACCGTCTCACGTCGATACCTTCGATCCCAAGCCGGCACTGGCGAGGTACGCCGGGAAGCCGCTCCCGACCCCCAACCTGCCGACGGAGCGAAAGACGGGCGCGGCGTTCCCATCGCCCTTCAAGTTCGAACGCTACGGCCGCAGCGGAATCGAAGTCAGCGAGCTGTTCCCCAATGTGGCGAGGTCGATCGACGAGATCGCGGTCATCCGCTCGATGCACGCAGATGTCCCCAACCACGAGCCCTCGCTCCTCCTCATGAACTGCGGCGAGGCGCGGCTCATCCGGCCGAGCGTCGGATCCTGGATCACCTACGGGCTCGGCACGGAGAACCAGAACTTACCGGGGTTCATCGCGATGTGCCCCGGCGGATATCCGATCCAGGAATCCCAGAACTGGCAGGCCGGTTTCCTCCCCGGCGTGTTCCAGGGGACCTACCTCGATACGAAACACTCGGAGCCGGAAAAGCTGATCCAGCACATCAAGAACGGCTCGCTCTCCCTGGCCGAGCAGCGCCGCCAACTGGATCTCCTGGGCCGATTGAACCGGATCCACCAGGCGAAGCGTGACGACGACCCGCGCATCGAGGCTCGCATCCAGTCCTTCGAGCTGGCCTACCGCATGCAGATGGAGGCGACGGACGCCTTCGACACGAGCCGCGAGCCCGAGCACATCCGCAACCTTTACGGGTCGGGCACCCAAGCGCGCCAGATCCTCATCGCCCGACGGCTCGTTGAGCGAGGCGTGCGGTTCGTGCAGGTCTGGCACGGCGAGGGTCAGCCGTGGGACAACCACGACGACATCGAGGTGAACCACCGGCGGCTCGCCCGCGAGTGCGACCAGGCCATCGGCGCGCTCCTCATCGACTTGAAGCAGCGCGGGATGCTGGAGGACACGCTCGTCCTCTGGGGCGGCGAGTTCGGCCGCACGCCGACCGTGGAATTGCCGACACCGGGAGCCAACGCGGGCAAGATCAACGGCCGGGACCATAACCATCACGGGTTCACGATGTGGATGGCGGGAGGTGGAGTCAAAGGTGGACAGGTCTACGGCGCGACCGACGAGTTCGGCTTCCAGGCGGTGGAGAACAAGGTCCACGTCCACGACCTGCACGCGACGATGCTCCACCTTCTCGGGTTCGACCACGAAAGGTTCACGTACCGCTACGCGGGCCGCGATTTCCGGCTGACGGACGTCCACGGCCACGTCGTCCGCGAACTGATCGCTTGAGAACAGATTGGAACCGCAGAGGACGCAGAGGAGAAGGCGGAGGACGCAGAGGAATTACATGCTGATGAATCGGCCCCTCTGCGCTACTCTGCGTCCTCTGCGGTTAACTACCTTCTGAGCTACGGATATGGTTATGGAATTTCATTCGACTTCGGTTCGACGCTGGTTTGCGGTTTTCTTGGCCCTGCCATTCGCCGGCTTCGCGAGCGGGGCGGAGAAGAAGCCCAAGGCAGATCCCCAGGCCGTCACGGAGCTGAAGCAGGCTCTCGAACTCATCAAGGCGAAGCAGTTCGATCCGGCGTTCGAGAAGCTCCAGGGGATCACCGTCCGTTTCCCGAAGGATCCGGCCGCCGAGAACGCGCAGAAGCTCCTCCGGGAATACGGCGTCGGCAAGGAGGTCCGGATCGTCCTCGAGGACCGCGAGTTCTTCCGCTCGAAGCTCAAGATCCCCGATGAATCGATCCTGGATATGGAGGAGAAGATCTTCGGCGAGCTTCGCGCCCACTACAAGCCATTCCCGGCCCGGTACAAGACCTGCAGCCTGAGGGCGATCCTCTACGACAGCCAGGCGCGCTTCCGCGAGAAAGGGGGCTCGGTCACCTCGAGCGGCCATTACCGCGTCGCCAAGCAGAACCGCCGGGCGGGCATCCTCGACGGCAAGATCGAATGGTACTTCCCGCGGGAGGCCTCGATACCCAAGGACCGCCAGCTCTTCATGAAGAGCCTCCTCTACCACGAGACGGCCCATCACCTGAACCAGATCCACTTCGACGGGGCGATCCCGTCGATCCTCGATGAAGGGCTGGCGACGCACTTCACGAGCCGGCTCAACACCGAGACTTACCAGCACTATCGCCAGACCGACCGCCAGCGCTTCGAGCGTGAGGCCCGCAACGCGGTCAACTCCATTCAGAAGTACGACGATTTCGCGCGGATGCTCGACGGCGGTCGCGGCTTCGGCCAGGGCGACATCATGGTCGATCGCTGGTACGGCCTCTGCTATTCGATCGTCGATTTCTTCGCCGAGGGCGAACTAGAGTCGAAGAAGCTCGGCCTCGATGGGCTCCTGGGGCTCATCGAAGAGGCGACCAAGCCCGCCGCCGGTCCGGGTGAAGCGGATGCGAAGCCGGCCGCCGGACGCCCACCCATGAAGGAGTTCCTCGCCAAGCTCGTCGAGAAAAGCTACGGCGCCAAGGTCGAGGACTTCCACCGCGGGTTGATCAAGCACATTCTTGCGCGGTACAAACAGCGGTAGGCCTTCGGCTACTTCCCCGCCGGCTTCGGCTTGTCCAGGTTCGCTTCCATCTCGGCAGGCGAGGGCTGGCGCGAAGGCACGCCCGCGGCCGGGACTTCGGCCTTGGCGACCCAGGTCAGGGCGTTGAGGACAAGCTTGCGGAAGTCGTCGTTCGCCCAGTTGCGGTGGAAGTGGCCCCCGGTGAAGCCGAATCCCCGGCCGCCTTCTTCCCGCTCCGCCGCCCACGCCGTGATCTCTTCCATCCCCTTGCGGGCGCGCACGTGCTCGTTGCCGCTGTGCGGGCCGTCCTCTCGATTGCGCGTCTCCTCGGGCGGCACGGCCACGAGGATCGGCGTGACGCCCTTCATCTCCTTTCGGAAGCGCATGTGGTAGTACCACTCGTCGTTGATCTGGAAAGGCTTCACGCCGCGGGCGATCGGGTGGTCCGGCAGTTTCTTGAAGTCGGCCGTCCAGTGCGGATTGATCGACCAGTGGGTCTCGAAGTAGCCACCGATCCAGTCGAGGAATCGCTCGCCCGACTCGCCCTTGGGGACCTCGACGCCGTAGTGGATGCAGGCGAGGCCGACCCCCTTCTTCATCAGCGCACCGACTTCTTCGAGGCGCTTGTTCGCCATGTGGCCGCCGCCGCCATCACAGTACATGACGATCGCGTCGGCGTTGTCGAGGGCCGTCGGATCCGCCGGCCAGCCGCTCCGGTAAACGGACGCGTGGATGCCCGGGTGCCCCTCGTTGAGGGCCTTGCCGAGGAGCAGGCAGCCGCCGTTGTGCTCGTGCTCGCCGTAGCCGTGGCTGGGCCGCCCCGCAAGGAGAACGACCTTCTTCTTGTCCTCCATCCGGAGCCGCCTCAGGCGCACGTTGCGGAACTCCACCTTCATGGGCGGCCCCGCGTGGAGCTGCAGGGCCAGAAGCCCCGAACGGCGGCGCATCTCCGCGTCCTCATCTGTGACCTCGGCGGTGACGTTGCCGTTGATCTTCAGGACGATCGAGTGCCCGCGGGCGAGGACGCGGTACTCGTTCCAGTCCTTTTGCTTGATCTTCGACTGGAGGTCCCTCGAGTCCCCGACGGTGCCCGAGACCTTCGGCTTGTGGTCGGTCCCGATGACCGTCTTCTGGCCGCGCTGGGCGAGGATCCCGCGGTATCTCTCGCCGTAGACGATCCCCGAGAAGTTGTCGCCGGCCTCGAAATCGGCCTGGTAGCCGCCGATGACCCACTTCCCCCAGGCCTTCTCGTCCTCCCAGCTCCGGAACTGGATGCCGCTGTTGCCGCCGTCGATGCGGTACTCGAGGGCCAACTCGAAGTCATCGACGTCGCCGGCCCGCCAGATGAGGAACGTGTTGCCCTGCGTGGGATTCTCCGGCGTCGTCTGCCCGACGATGGCGCCGCCCTCGACCTTCCAGAACCTCGGGTCGCCGTCCCAGATCTTCTCGAGGCTCTTGCCGTCGAAAATCGGCTTGAAACCCTCTTCCACGGCGGCGGGAAGAGTCGCCGCGGCGACTAAGAAGAAAAATGCCGAGAAGAGGACCATGGGACGGATCGAAGTCTTCATGGATGTCGGTTTCCTCTGCGGGATCGTTCAGCGGGCCTTTCGGCGGACGTACCACCGGGAGCTTCTATGGGATTTCAGCGGGAGTGTCAAGACGCCGGCAACCACAGACGCCGGCAACCACAGACGCCGGCAACCACATTGATTCTTTCGTCGCGCTCTCCGAGAATGCAGCCGTCGTGAGACTCTCGACCGAGGACATCGCTCGCTTCCTCAATGAGGAGACCCTTTTCCATTCCGTCGCTCCGGCGGCGCTGACATCTTTGAGCGAGCTTGCCACGCAGAAGGCGGTGCCCAAGAATGGGATCTACTTCTCCATGGGCCACCCCTGCGAGGCGCTTCACTTCGTGGCGGAAGGCGTCGGGCTCCTCGTGATGACGAGCCCCGAGGGCCGCCAGCGCATCCTGCATCGCGTCCTTCCCGGCGAGATGGTCGCTGCGGTGCCGTTTTTCGATGGAGGCGGCTACCCGGCCACCTTCATCGCCGAGTCCGAGTTAGTGATGGTCAGCTTTCTCCGGGAGAAGCTTCACCCCCTCCTGACGAGCGATCCCACTTTCGCCATGGCCGTCATCGGCGGGCTGGTCGAGAGGCTTCGCATGATCGTCTCGTTGCTCGAGAAAGCATCGTTCGACGACGTGGAGCATCGCCTGTGGGATTACTTGGTGACCTCTTCAACCGGCCCCACAATCGGCGGTTTCCCTCGGGTCCTCGAGCCGATCGCTCCGCGGGAGCAGATCGCGAGCACCATCGGGACCGTGCGGGAGGTCGTTTCGCGCAGGCTTTCCCGCCTGGCGGAGTCGGGGCATCTGCAGGTCGATGGCAGGCGCCTCTCCCTCCTCAAGCCGCTCGCATGAAGGAGACCGGACCGGTCAGAGTCGCTGTCGGCTAGGGCCGTGTGACTTCGGTCACGGATCCGGCCGGTTCTCGCCGTCAGCATACTGTGCTTGAGCGCTTCCATGGTTCGGTCCTTGTCACGAGGGTTCCACTTGATCGAGCGGCTTCTCGAAGGGCGGGTCCCGGGATTCCTTCCGGCCGGTCTCATCGCGATCCTCGCGGCGGCGGGATCCTCCGGCCGCACCCAGGATTATGAGGGGGAGCCGATCCTTTACAGTCTTGGACCGTTCAACGATCCGGTGGCGGAGCTCCAGAGGCGGCTCGAAAAGCGCGAGGTCGACCTGGACTTCGATCCGGAGAGGGGATTCTTGCCTTCGGTCCTCCGGAGGTTGGGGATCCCGGCCTCCTCGCAAGCTCTCGTATTCTCCAAGACGAGCTTCCAGCGCGACCTGATCGCCCCCCACCGCCCGCGGGCGATCTACTTCAACGACAGCGTTTACCTGGGCTGGGTTCAGGGGGGAACGGTCCTCGAAGCGGCTTCGATGGATCCGGTGCAGGGAACCGTTTTTTACACGATGGACCAGGATCCGAAGAAGCCGCCGAGGTTCGTGCGCCAAGGCGCCGAGCGCCTCCAGTGCCACGCGTCCGGCCTCACGAAGGGGGTTCCCGGGGTGCTCGTTCGATCGGTCTACCCCAACCCGAGCGGCCAGCCGATCCTCAAGGCGGGAGCCTTCAACACCGACCACTCGGCGCCGCTCAAAGAGCGCTGGGGGGGCTGGTACGTGACGGGGAACCACGGGCCGTCCCGCCATCTGGGCAATTCGGTGTTCCCCGACTCCGATGCGCGGCCCGAGGACTTCGATTTCGAGAGCGGGGCCAACATGGAGAAGCTCGCGGACCGTTTCGACACGAAGCCCTACTTGACCCCCCACAGCGATATCGTCGCCCTCATGGTCCTGGAGCACCAGGTGCAAGGCCAGAACCTCATCACCAGCGCGGGGTGTCAAGCGCGGATCGCGCTGCACCAGCAGGATATGATGGGCCGCCTCCTGGGCGGGTCGGAAGACCGCCCCGGCGAATCGACGATCCGCCGCTTCGAGTACGCCGCCCGGCCGCTCCTGAAGTACCTCTTCCTCGTCGACGAGCCGAGTCTCGCGGCGCCGATCCGAGGGACGTCGGGCTTCGCGGAGGATTTCACGCGCAGAGGACCGCGGGACCGCCGCGGCCGCTCGTTTCGCGATCTCGACCTGACCCGGAGGCTCTTCCGTTACCCCATGAGCTATCTCGTCCACTCCGAACCGTTCCATGGATTGCCGCCCGCGTTCAAGGCGTACCTCGTCCGCCGGCTATGGGACATCCTCAACGGACGGGACCCGACCGACGATTTCGCCCGGGCCTCCGATGAGGACCGCGGCGCCATACTGGGGATCCTTATCGACACTCAGACCGACCTGCCCGACTACTGGCGCGAGCGCCGCAACCTACCCTTCAAGGAGGCGGCGCCGGCCCCCTCGGGGGTGGCTCCGCGCCGCACGGAGCTGTGATCTATTCCCCGATCTCGGTCAGCATCTCGATCGCCTGCGGATGATCGGGGTGGACGGCAAGGAGCTTGCGGAGCCAGTGGGCGGCCTGCTTCGTTTCCCCGTCGCGACGGAGCGAGCGCGCAAGCTGCACGTACGGTCCGGGGAGACTCGGATCGGCCTCGATGGCTGTCAGGAAGAGCCCGCGGGCATCCTTTTCCTTCCCTTGACGCTGCCGGATGAGCCCGAGGTTGTGGAGGGCCGATGCGCGCCCTGGACGTGCTGAGAGAACGCGCTCAAGCTCCGCGGCGGCATCGTCGAGCTTTCCATCCTCGGCCAGCAGGACGGCGAGGTGCGAGCGGGCCTCCACATCCGCGGCATCGAGATCCAGCGCCCGCCGGAAGGCCTCGGCTGCCTCTCGGTGACGGCCGAGCTTGCGGTAACCCTCGCCGAGGCTCCTGTGCACCGCCGGAAGCTCGGGATCGGCGTCGCGGGCAGCCTGAAACGTCCCGAGGGCCTCTTCTCCCTTTCCGCGCGAGAGCTGCGCGGTTCCGAGGTTGAGAAGCGCCTCCACGTGACCGGGCCGCAGTTTCAGCGCCTCCCGGAACCTCGCCTCGGCATCTTCCAGCCGTCCGCCTCGCGCGAGTGCGGCTCCGAGGTTCAGATGGGCGTCGGCGAACGTCGGATGGATCTCTACGGCGCGCTCGAACGACCGGAGCTCGTCTTCAAGCCGGCGTGCATCGCCGGCTTGTCCGGAACGTCTGCTCATCTCTCCTAGGACGACGCCGCGATTGAAGTGGGCCTCGCCGTGGCGCGGATGGCGCTCGATCGCCCGCTCGAAGGCGATGAGCGCCTCGCCCAGCAGACCTTCCTGGAAGTAGCCGATGCCGAGCTGGAAATGGTCCCGCGCGGGGCCGCCCGAGTGGAACGTACCCCCGAACGGGAGGCCGAGCCGCCCGGGGTCCCGCGCTTGACGGAGGAGCGCGATGTCCCGCGCGCGGCGTGGCCACCCGACGGGCCCGCGATCGAGCTTCACGACCCGACCCGAGCGACTGAGGAGCAGGCTCATCGGCACCGAGAGATCCCTCGGCCAGCGGACTGCCTGGTGGACGAGAATTCCATATGCGGCGAGGGCCTCCGAGCCGGCGCGGGCGGCCGTGAAAGTCTCCGGCCGGCCTCGGCAAAGCTTCTCGACCCCCTCGAGAGCCTCGCCGGACGTCCGATCCGCCTGGATGAAGAGGATCCGGAGGCCCGAAGCGGCGATCGCCTCCGCGCGCTCGGTCCACTCGCGGAATTCCCCCGCGCAGAGGAGGCACCCGGGGCTGAAGAAAGCGAGGAGCAGCTCGCGGCCGCGGAAGTCGGCGGGGCTCACAGGCGATCCGTCCGGCCTCTCGAACGCGACCGCGGGCGGGTTCAACTCCGCCAGGAGCCAGACGTCGCGGCGGCCGCCATCGGGATCGGGCGGAGGCGGGTCGCCGGCCGGCTTCTCGCCGACCTCACGCTTCGATGCGGGGTGGAAGTCCTCGCCATGGGGCGCCTCACCCTCCCGGATTCGGTGGCGACGGCCCGTCGGGAGATCCCGGATCTCCTGGGTTGCCCCGGCGGGCCAGAAGATCTCCACCCGGTCGACCTTCGGCTCGCCGGGGAACGCGAAGTGGAGCCATGAGGAGCCCTGGGAGAGGAAACCGGAGCCGCACGCGACGGTCTTCACGCGGGCTTTTCCTCCCGATCGGATCGTCACCCTCGCGCCGATCGCGTCGCGGTTGGCCCGCCGCCCCTCGAGCTTGAGCCAGATCTGACCGGGCGGGACGGGCAAGTCGTTGCGGAGGATGCGCACCTGCGGACCGGTCCTGTTCTTGAGGATCATGTCCGCATCGCCGTCGGCATCGAGGTCGAGGAGACCGAAGGCGCGGCCGTCCTCGATGAAGTCGAGCCCGGCCGCCGCCGAAGCGTTGGCGAACGTCCCATCGCCCGCGTTGACATAGAAGCACTTGCGCTCTTGCCCCGACCACGAGCCTCCTTCACGAATGAGTTGGTTGATCGCCTCCCACGCGTCCTCGTAGCTCGAGAGGCGCGCGGCCTCGACGGGGGAGCGCGGCACGACCTGCCGCCAGAAGAAGCTTCAGAGGTCGTCGAGCTTCTCGCCGCTCACGAAGCCGTTGACGATGTAGAGGTCCTCGTCGCCGTCACCGTCGAAATCGAAGAACTGGCTCGACCAGGCCCAGCGGCCGAAGGCGACGCCGGCGAGGTCCGTCGCGTCCTCGAACCGTCCGCCCCCGAGGTTCCGAAAGAGGGAGTTTCCCTTGGCCATACGGGCGTAGATGGCCGCCGAACCTCCCTGGGACGTGCGGAAGCCGACGTGCGACGCCAGGCGGCTCCCGGCGGACGACCACATGTTGCCGGCGTAGAGGTCCTCGAGGCCGTCGCCATCGACATCCGCCCAGGCGACGCTCATGCCGTTGCCCGTGTCCTCGATGCCCAGCGATTCGGCCTCTTCGGCGAAAGTGCCGTCGCCGAGGTTGCGGTAGTAGTTCTTCTTCCCGAAATCGTTGGCGACGTAGAGGTCCGGATCGCCGTCCCGGTCGGGATCGCACCAGGAGGCGGCGAGGCTGAAGCGCCGGTTGCGCACGTCCATGCCGGATGGAGCCGTCACGTCCGCGAACCGGAGGCCCCCTTCGTTCCGGAAGAGGAAGTTCGGCGCCCCGTTATTGGCGTCGTGGTACGGAAACGGATAGACGGAGGAGACCTTGGAGGAAGCGCCCGCCCAGAAGACGTACGAGATGATGTAGAGGTCGACGTCGCCGTCGAGGTCGTAATCGGCCGCGGCGGCGCCCATCATGCTCGCACGCCCCGAAGCGGCGGCCTCGAGCCCCGTTCCGGACCGTTTTCGAAAGCGGGCGGTTCCGAGGTTCTCGAAGAGGAGCAGTTCCGTCGGCGTCACGACGAGGAGGTCCCGGTCCCCGTCGTTGTCGAGGTCCACGAGGAGCGGCCCACCGCTCTCGTCGAGCACATCGACCCCCGCCGCTGCAGTGATGTCCTCGAAGCCCAAATCCGTGGCGCGAAAAAGGCGGTTCGGAAGCCCCGCCGGCTGCGCGATGTAGAAGTCCTCGCGCCCGTCGCCGTCGATGTCGCCGACGGCGAGCCCCTGGTGGCCGTAGATCTCGATGTCGCTCGCCGAGTCGATCCGGGTGCGCCACTGGTCGACCCCCCAGCGGAGCTGTTCGCGGTAGGACGCCGCCCCGCCAAGGAGCCGTTCGCTGACATCCGTAAACGGCCGGGCTGTCATCTCGGTCCGCTCCGCCGAACGAACGCGTATGGCCGCGATCTTCCACGCTCCGGCGGACCCGATCCACTCGATCCCCCAGACCGCACGGAGCTGTGTACGGCTCTCCCCCCGCTCGGCCCGTCCGGGACCGCTCGGTCCGGGGCCGTCCAGCTCGAGGAGAACTTCGGTCGAGACCCGCCGCGGCGGCCCGAGGATCGGCGGCCCGTTCCGCGGCTCGACTCGGAAGATCTTGAACTTGGCCTTCTCGATCCGCTCGAGCGGCGCCACGAAGCGCTCGAGCGACTCGATGAAGGCCGACGGGCCGCTTGCGGGCGGCTCTCGGCCATCTCCCCGCCGCCGCCAGGCAGAGACGAGAGGGCCGGAAAACAAGGGGGCCTCCTCGCCGCGGAACGGATCGGCGCGCAGCGACTCCGCGAGGATGTCCTTCCAGGCCTCGGGCTTCAATTCGCGGCCGCGAAGGAGGTCCTCGATGCGGTGGAGGGCGGCGGAAAGCTCCTCGTGGATCTTCTCCCCGATCCAGCCATCATCGCGAGCACTCACGCGGCGCAAGATCCAGTCGAGGGGGCCATCGAAGCCTTCCGCTGGCCGCTGCGTCTCGATGCGGGTCAGCCCGCGGTCAGTCGGAGCCGGAGGTTCGGCCCCCACGGCGGTCCGACCGGCGGCGAGCACCCAGAGGAGCAGGAAGAGCCGCACTTCCGGCGGTTCGCATCGGCATCCAGATCCGCATCCGCATCCGGATCCGCTTCCGCGACAGTTCATCAGATCAGGCTTCCCGCGCGCCTCTCGTACTTCACGAGCGAGAATCGGCGCGCCCGCTCGATCCAGGCCTTGCCGAGACGCGACCGCGCCTCAGGGGGCACCACCGACCAGACGCGGCGGTGGACGGCGGCCCCGAGCGTCTCAGGGACCGGCTGAATGGCCTCCACAAGCCTCTCGATGCCCTCAAGGGCTGCGGGACGGCCCGCTTCGAGGATCACATCGACCGAGGCGAACGGGTTGGCGGCGAGCCAGACTTCGAGGGGCGCACGCACCTCCTCGACGGCCCGCGCGATGTCGAGCGCACGGGCGGAGAGCGCCAGGAAGTTCAGGCGGTGGCCGGCAAGGCGCCGCCGCCATTGTCCCGCCGAGTCGACATCGATCCGCTCCTCGATGCGAAACCTCCGGAGCCGCACCGCCGGCGTCCAAGAGACCCCGAGCCGCTTCTCCGAGTATGCGACGGCCTCGGCTATGTCCTCCTCGCTCATGGTCGGAGTGCGGATGACCGTATAGGGAGGCCGATCGAGATGCTCGATCCCGAACGAATCCGCCTGGCCGGCCAGAGCGGTGCCCGGGAGCACCATGAGCTCGAAGACCTGCACGTCCCTGCCAATGCCGCTTTCGGCGACGAAGTCCACGGCCCGCTTCATGGATCCGAGCGTCTCCGCGGGCATTCCCACGATCAAGTCGACGCGCACCCGGATGCCGCGTTCGGTGAGGAGCCGAACACCCGAGAGGAAACGCTTCGCGTGGTGGAACCGCTCGATGAGCCGGAGCGTCATCGGGTTCGTGCTCTGGAGTCCGACCTCGACAGTGTGGAACCCCGCGCGGGCCAGGAGGTCGGCGGTCTCTTCGTCGATCAGCTCCGCGACGAGTTCCCCGCCGTAGCGGAAACTCTTCCCTCCGCCCGGGGCCGGAGGGTTCCCTCGGTCGAGGACTCGGAGAAGGTCGCGCGTGTCGGGGCGCTGGTTCAGGGTCGGATCGAGGAGGAAGACCTCGCGAACGCCCTTTTCGGCGGCGTGGCCGAGGATCTCCTCCACCCGGGGCAAAGAGAGCGTCTTGAGCGGGCCGCCGACGTCGGCGTCGTACCGGCAGAACGTGCAGTGAAACTTGCACCCGCGGGTCGTCTCCAGGTAGAGGAAGCGGTCGCGGGCGGCATCGATCCAGCCCGCCGGGTACGGGCTCCCGAGCTGATCGAGAGAGGCGAGCGGCTCCGCGGGGCCGGTCGCGCGCACCGGAGCTCCCCGCCGCTCCGGCGGCAAGAGAAGCCCCGGGGTCATCGCGAAGGATCCGGCATCGCGCGGGTCCCCACCGGAATCAAGCCGGGCCAGGAAGTTCGCGAACGCGTTCTCCCCCTCGCCCTGCACCGCCGCGTCGATCCCTCCATCGAACAGATCCGGGCGGCCGCTCACCGCTTCGGGCCCGCCGGCGATGACGGCGAGCCGGGGCAGGAACCGCTTCGCCTCGCGGATGAGGTAGCGCGAGCGGACGACGTTCCAGACGTAGAGGGTCACGCCGAGGACATCCGGCCGGGCCGCGGCGATCGCATCGAGGATCGCGCGGTCCGAGCCCGCATCGGCGATCGAGCGGTCGAGGATGTCGATCTCGAAGCCGGCGCCGTCATTCCGGCGCGAAGCCCAGAGCGCCAGACACGCTGCGCCCATCGGGTGGTTCTCGCGAGGAGGGAGTCCATCGGGCGCGACGGGAGGAAGCTGAACGAACAGCACCCGGCGGCGGGGGCTCGCACGGTGGGTCATGGAGAAGAATTATCGGGAACGCCGCCACAAGGGGCAAGCGGCTGCGTGGGGAAGCAAGAACGGACGCCGACGGATGATGAACCACACAGAGTACGCAGAGGAGGTCCTCGACGGCGACAAGTATCCCTCTGTGAGCCTCTGTGCCCTCTGTGGTCGATCTTTCTTCAAGGGGATCTCATCGCCAAGTCCGCGCAGACGATCTCCTCGTCGTTTCGCGCGTAGACGCACCGGTTGGCGAAGGCGGGGTGCGACCAGACCACCTTCTCGCGGCGCTGGACCGGGCCCGTGGTCGGAGCGATGAGCCGAGCGCGGCTCACCTCCTTGTAGCCCTGCGGAGAGAGGTGGGCGATGATCAGGTCGCCCTGCTCGTTGGCGATGAAGTATCGGTCCTCGTGCGGCACGATGAACGCGTTCCACCACCGGCCGCTGCCGGTCGCCTCCAGCGTTTCCCAGACGCGCTTGCCGGTCTCGGCTTCGAGGCAGCGGAGCTGTCCGTAGCTGCAGACTCCATAGATGTAGCCATCGCGCACGATGGGCGTGCACAGGATCGCATGGAGGCCGTCGGTCTCCTTCTCGCTCTCCGATTTTCCCCTCCAGATCCGCTTCGCTTCGGGCTTCGCGCGGTCGAGCCGCATCATCGTCGAGCCGTTGTAGAACGACGTGACGAGGAGCAGGCCTTTCTCCCGGTCGTGAACCGGAGTCGGGATCGAGAGGTTCGAGTTGAGCTTGAAGGGCTCCTGCCAGTAGATCTTTCCCGTCTCCGGATCGAGAGAGTTCAAGTGGTACGGGGTCCAGATGATGAGCTGACGCGCGCCGCCTTCCTCGATGATCGACGGCGGGCAATAGCCCGGGTCCTTGAGATCGAGCGCGCGCCAGATCTCCTTGCCGTCCTTGCGGTCGAGGGCGATGACGCCGGCGCCCCCCAAGCCGCCGGCAAGGAGGACCACCTTCTCGCCGTCGACGAGCGGCGCCGCGCTCATCCCCCACACGTTCATCTCGGTGCCGTAGTCCTTACGGTAGTCCTTCGACCAGAGGACCTTCCCCGTCGCGGCATCGAGGCAGAAGAGATTTCCCATGGCCCCGAGGTGGTACACCCTCCCGTCGCGAACCGTCGGCGTCGCCCGCGGGCCACTCGGGTAGGAAATCGAGTACTGGCACGGGTATTCGTGAGTCCAGAGGATGTCTCCGGACTCCTCTTTGAGGCAGAGCAGCCGCTCCTTTCCCTTAACCGCCGTTCGGGCGAAGGGATCATCGGGGTTCTTCACGCCTTCTTCGAGGACGCGGTCGGCAACGTAGACACGCCCCTGGGCCACCGCGGGCCCCGCGTACCCCGCCCCGACTTTGCGCCTCCAGCGGTAGGAGAGGCTCCCCGGGAGCTTCTCGACGATCCCCTTCTCCCTCCAGACGCCGTCCCGCCGCGGCCCGCGCCACTCGGGCCAGTCGTCGGCCCGCGCTACTGCGGTCGTCATGACGATGAAAAGGGAAACGCGAACGACGCGCGGCATTCAGACCTCCGTTCGACAAGAAAACAAACCGATAAAAAAGCCGCCTGCCGGACGGGAGGTCCCACCTGGCGGGCGGCTCGACCCTCGATCAACGCCGACGAATCCTCACCCGCGGTGCTGGGTGCAGGTCTTGCCGTCCTTCTTGCAGGCCGGGCAATTCGACCGGTAGTTCATGAGGCGATCCTTCTCGATGGCCGTCATCTGCTGATTCGCCTCCGTCTCGATCTTCGTTCCCGCGAACTTCTTCGCGAGCCCCTTGTAGCCGCGGTAGGCGTCGGCGTAGGCCTTGGCCTCCATCGCCTGCTCGAGCTTCGCGAAGGTGTCGACCGCCTTGACCTGTTCCTTTGCCTTGGGATCCTTCTCGATCTCCTTCAGCACATCAGCGGCCTTCTTGGAGGGATCGGTGCCCGCGAAGCTGTTCTTCAGCTCTTGGAGGTGGATGGCGGCCGTGTAAAACTCTCCCTTGCCGCGGGCCTTCTCGCCGTCGGACAGGAGCCCCTTCATCCGATCATCGAGCGCCCCGATCACAGGTCCCGCGTCGGCCTGCGTGGCCTTCTTGTCCTCGACGGCCTTCTTGAGATCCGTGTAGAGCTTCCCGAACTTACGGGCCTTGACGAGCGGATTGAACCGGGCGAGTGAGGCCGGGAGGGGAGGCGTAGCCCCCTGCAGGGCGTCTTCGATCATGGAGTCCTTCAGCCCGCTCGGATGCCCCTTCCAGCGCACCTTGCCGTCCGGACCGATGAGCACACTGTCGGGGATCGAGCGAACGCCGTACGCGGTCATCGCCGGTCCATCCACGGCGATGGGGTACTTGATGCCATAATCCGAGACGAACTTCTCGAGCTGCGCCTTCGAACCGTCGGTCACGCCGACGATCACCAATCCCTTCGCCTGATACTTCCCGTGAAGCTCGTTCAGGTGAGGAATCAGCGAGATGCAGGGGCCTCAGTGAGTACCCCAAAACTCGATCAGGACCGCCCGGCCCTTGAGGTCCTTGAGGCTCGTGTCCTCGTGGTTGATCCAGCTCCCCGCCACGTTGGGGGGCACGCCCCCTTCCGAGACGTTCGAACTCCGAACAACACCGGTCAGACCGAGAACCCCCGCTAGGAGGGCTCCGGCGCCGAACGGCCTCCGCCATGCCATCATGGTTTGTCTCCTTCCCGTCGATGCCGGGTTTGAATTACGTTACCCAGATTAGAGCCCGAAAGTCCTTCCGGGAGCTATGAAAAAACGGCTCGAGCACTCCCCCAACAGCCCTCTAACCTTCAGGCGGGGAAATTGGTAAGATGCCTGACCCGATCGGAAGATATGCTGCGAATGATAGACTGCGGGACACCTGTCCGACGGAAATCGAGGCTCTTATGCCTCCTTGCGGTCCTGCCGATTACCTCGGGTCTCTCCTGCAGCCCCGACCGCTACAAGGCATCGGCCGACCGAGAAGTGCGGGCTATCGTGGCGGCCCGCCAGAAGCGGAGCATCGGCCGCGAAGAGCCCTTCGACCTGAAGCAGGCGCCGATCGCCTTCGAACAGGCCGGTCGTGCCGGCGAGACCGAGGATCCGCGGCAGGTCCCGCCTCCGCAACCGATCCACACGCTGCCCGGCACTGAGCCCGGGGATGAGCCCCGATCCCCCACCGAAGAGACCAAGGATCCCCTCCCCACCCCCACGCCGCCGCGAGCAGAACCAGCGCCGCCAGCAGGGTCGCCGCCAGCACAACCCGCGCCGCCCGGGGCCACCGCCCCGCCTGCACCCCCTGCACCGGCCGGTCCCCCGCCGCAATCGGCCCCCGCCCCTCAGCCCCCCGCCTCCGAGGAGCCGGGTCCCGAGACAGGTCCTCAAGCGGCTCGCGGAGGCTCGGCAGCGGCCCCCGCGCTCCCCTCGCCTCAAGACCGCGTCCCCGCCGGCCAGAGCTCTCCTGTCATGACTGCGTCGCTTCCCGCAGGTCCCCGCCAGAGCGTGCGGCTCCTGACGCTTCAGGATGCCTTGCGCATCGGCCTGGCCAATAACCGCGAATACCAGAGCCAAAAGGAGCAGGTCTATCTGAGCGCGCTCGCCTTCAGCCTGTCCCGCTGGCAGTTCGCCCCTCGTTTTTTCGGACTCGTCTCCGGCGACCTCACCCGCGACGGATCGGGTGAGGTAAGCGGAAGCGTCGACAGCGACTTCGGCTGGAACTGGCTCTTCGCCAGCGGAGCGCGCCTCTCCGTCTCGCTCGCAAGCCACTTCTTCCAGTTCTTCACGGGTGATCGGATGGAAGCCGCATCGAGCGTCGTCTCGGCGGCGATCACGCAGCCTCTCCTGCGCGGCTTCGGAAGCCACATCGTCCTCGAGCCCGTGACGCAAGCCGAGCGGAACGTCGTCTACCAGCTCCGCAGCTTTGAGCGTTTCCGCCAGACGTTCGGCGTTGAAGTGGCGCGGCAGTATTACCGAGCCCTCGAAGCGCGGAGCCTCCTCACGAACGAGTACTTGAACTGGCAGGGGCTCGTCAACAACCTCGACCGGGCGCGCGCCATGAACGAGGGAGGCCGGCTGCCCCGGTTCGAGGTCGACCAAGTCCTCCAGCAGGAGCTTCAGGCCCGTAATCGCTACGCGGTGGCCGTCGAGGACTTCGAGTCGTCCCTCGATCGCTTCAAGATCACGCTCGGTTTTCCCATCACCGCCGCGATCGGGCTCGACGAGTCGGAGTTCGAACGCCTCCAGGATTATGCCGCGGCCGCGGTCGAGGTCGAGATCGACGTCGAGGACGCCTTGGCCGCCGCCTTGCGCTCCAGGCTCGATTTGACCACCGTGCGGGAGCAGGTCGAGGACTCCGAACGGAGGATCGCCGTCGCCGCCGATGCCCTGCGCGCGCAGCTCGACATCTCCGCTTCGGCGAACCTCGTGAGCGGCGCCCGGTCGGGGGCCCAGACCCCCCTCAAGATCAACTCGGCCCGCGGCGTCTACGGCGTCGGCCTCAATCTCGATCTGCCGTTCGACCGGCGCGCCGAACGGAACGCCTACGCAGCGGCGATCATTTCTTTCGAGTCCGAGAAACGTTCGGCGAGTCTCTTCGAGGACAGCATCCTTCTGACCGTCCGGGATTCCCATCGCCGTTTCGTGCGCGAGCGGCACACGTACCGGATCCAGGCGGAGAGCGTCCCCCTCGCCCAGGTGCGGGTGGAGAGCACGATCGCCCTCCGCGAGGCGGGCCGCGCGGAGACGCGCGACATTCTGGATTCCCAGAGGGCGCTCATCGAGACCAAGAACGCCCTCACCAGTTCTCTCATCAACCTGACCTTGGCCCGCCTCGAGTTCTACCGCGACACCGGCCTCTTGCGCCTGGAGAACGATGGCCGGCTGGTTGAAGATCCCATTCCGAGGAGGGTTTCCGATGGTCCTTGAAGGACCTTCTCGGTGGGCCACGGCCGGGCTGCTTCTCCTGTCGCCCCTCATCGCTTCCCTGGCTGGATGCGCAAAGGGCGCGGGGGAACTCCAGCGCGAAGAGCTGACCTACACCGTCACCAGAGGGCCTCTCGTCATCTCCTTCACCGAGAAGGGGGCCATCAAAGCTCTCCGGTCGGTCAACATCTACTCCCAGGTCGAGGGGTTGAGCACGATCGTCAACGTGGTGCCCGAGGGGACGTTCGCCAAGCGGGGCGACGTCCTCGTCGAGCTGGATTCTTCCGAGCTGACCCAGCTACTCAACCAGCAGACGATCGCGGTCGACACGGCCCAGGCGGCCTTGATATTCGCCAACGAGGCGGTGGAAATCCAGAAGAGCCTCAACGAGACGGACCTCAAGGCCGCCGAGCTGCTTCTCCAGTTCGCGAACGTGGACCTGGAAAAGTACCAAAAGGGCGACTGGCCCCTGGCCCAGTCCAAGGCCGAATCGGAGATTCTCATTGCGGGCGAGGAGCTGAAGCGGGCCGAAACCAAGCTGATGTGGACCCGCAAGCTCTCCGAGAAGGGGTACGTGACGCAGACCGAGCTGATCGCCGACGAGATCGCCCTCAAGAAGGCCCAGGTTCAGAACCGCCAGGCGATCGAATCGAAGGCGGTCCTCGAGAAATACACGCACTCCAAGGACTTCGCCAAAGCGAAGAGCGACGTCGAGCAGGCCAATAGGGCGCTGGAACGAGCGCGTCTCAAAGCCCAATCGGTGCTCAAGCAGGCCGAGGCGGACCAGACGGGGAAGAAGTCGACCTACAATCTCTCCGTGAGGCGGCTCCAGAAAATCAAGGATCAGGTCGAGAAGACGAAGATCGTCGCCCCGAACGACGGCATGGTCGTCTACCACCAGGATGGCCGGTATGGCCGAGACGATCGCGTCATCGAGCAGGGCGCCACCGTACGCGAGAACCAGCACCTGATGGACCTTCCGGACCTATCCGTCATGGCGGTAACCGCTCAGATCCCGGAGGCCCGTATCCACCAGGTCCACACCGGCTTGAGGGTCATGGTGACGATCGATGCCCAGACGGAGCGATTCCTCAGCGGAATCGTCACGAAGATCGGCCTGCTTCCCGACTACGTCAACCGCTGGATGAACCCCGATCTGAAGGTCTACCAAACCGAGATCACGATCGACCCCGATCAGGACTTGAGCCTCCTCAGGCCAGGAATGTCCGCCAAGGTGGAGATCCTGGTCGATCAAATATCGAGCACCCTCTTCGTCCCGATCCAGTCGGTGACGACGATCGACGCCGCCACGGTCTGCTTCGTGCTCGAAGGCGGGGAATTCCGGACGCGGCGCGTCGAGATCGGACCGACCAACGACTCCTTCGTCGTGATCCGCTCGGGACTCAAGGAAGGCGATGTCGTGAAGCTGACGGCGCCCCGTCCCCAGGCGAACGTCCCGGACCGCGACGAGGAGGAGAAGAAAATGGAGAAAAGAGCCATCGAGAACGACAAGAAAAGCCGCCAGCCCGAGTCCGATGGCCCCGGTGGAGACGACCCTTCTCCCGTGCCGGCCGCCTATCGGAACCGAGCGGAGGACGGGCCGAATGGCGGCCGCCGAACGAGCGGTTCGAGCCCGCAGGGCCGGGAAGACGAACGTGGGCCGAAGGGGAACGACCCGAAGATCAAGCCGTCCGGCACGGAGGGAACGGCGCCGGGAACGGCCCCCACCGCCCGCTCGGTTCCCGCACGGCCACACGCGGAGACCTCGTGAGCCGAGCCGCGAGCGGAGAGCCGATCATCCGGATCGCGGACCTTGAGAAGACCTACCGCCTCGATGGCGTGGAAGTGCGGGCATTGCGGGGCATCACGGCGGGGATCCTCGGCGGCGAGTTCGTGGCCGTCATGGGCCCATCCGGCTCGGGGAAATCGACGCTCCTCAACATCCTCGGCTGCCTCGACCGCCCCAGCGGAGGCCGTTACTACCTCGGCGGGGAGGACGTCTCCCGGCTGAGCGATGACCGGCTCTCCGAGATCCGCAGCCGCAACCTCGGTTTCATCTTCCAGTCCTACAACCTCATCGCCCAGCTCGACGTGCTGGAGAATATCGAAGTGCCGCTCTTCTACCAGGGGATCCCCCCGCTGAAGAGCCGAGAGAGGGCCGAAGAGCTGGCGTCGATCGTCGGCCTCGGCGATCGGCTCCACCATCGCCCCATGCAGCTCTCGGGCGGCCAGCAGCAGCGCGTCGCCATCGCACGATCGCTCGCCAACGACCCGCTGGTGATCCTGGCGGACGAACCCACGGGCAACCTCGATTCGACGACCGAGGACGAGATCTTGAAGCTCCTGTGCGGCTTGAACCGCGAGGGGAAGACCATCGTCATGGTCACCCACGAGGACCGCATCGCTCAGGTCACGAACCGGGTCATCCGGCTGCGCGACGGCCGGATCGTCTCCGACCGCTCGGAAAAAGGGGCGCCCGCGCCGGCCGCGGCCGGAGGACGCTGATGGTTTTCTATCGCCTCCGCCGCGCGATCTCGCTCGGGCTCCGGAGCCTCGCGCTCCACAAGCTCCGGTCGATCCTCACCGCGCTGGGCATCATCTTCGGCGTCTCCTCCGTCATCGCCATGCTCTCCATCGGGGAAGGGGCGAGCTGGGCCGCACAGGAGGAGATCAAGAAGCTCGGCAGCCGCAACATCATCATCAAGAGCTTGAAGCCGAAAGAAGAGGAGCAGGCGGGGGTCGCCCGCTCCGAGGTAGTCGAGTACGGCCTCACATGGGAGGACTACGAACGTCTTTCGAAGACGATCCCCGGAGTGCGGATGGCGCTGCCGCTTCGCATCGCTCGCGTCGATGGCAGGAGGCGGACTCACCGGATCGACGTTCAGGTCGTCGGTACTACGATGGACCTCCTGGAAGCGGCCAACGCGCGCCTGGCTCGCGGACGGTTCATCTCCCCCACCGATGTCGACGCCACTTCGAACGTGTGCGCGATCGGCGCTCAAGTGGCGCATTCCCTATTCCCCGCGGCGGACCCGCTCGGGGAGGAGGTGCGGATCGGGTCGAACATCTACAAGGTCGTCGGCATCATGGAGGCGACCGGTGCCGCCAGCGGCACTGGCTCCCTCGAAGTCGACGACCGAAACCGCGATGTCTATATCCCGATCAGCACGTTCGACCGCCGTTTCGGGGAGACGCTGGTCCGCGTGGTCTCCGGAGCCCGCCACATGGAGCGGGTCGAGATCCACCAGATCATCCTCGCCATGGAGTCGGACGAAGCGGTCCCGGCCGCTGCCCGCGCGATCCGCGGCCTCCTCGAGCGGTTCCACGACCGCCAGGATTACGACGCCGTCGTTCCGCTCGAGCTGCTCATCCAGAAAGAGGAGACGAAGAGGATCTTCAACATCGTCCTCGGGTCCATCGCCGCCATCTCGCTCATCGTCGGCGGCATCGGGATCATGAACATCATGCTGGCCACGATCACCGAGCGGACGCGGGAGATCGGCATCCGGCGTGCACTCGGCGCCAAACGCCGCGACATCGTCTCGCAGTTCCTTATCGAGACGGTGGTTCTCTCGATCTCCGGAGGCCTCCTCGGCATCGTCCTCGGATCTGCGATCCCGTTCGTCGTGGAGGCGATGAGCAACATGAAGACGATCATCACTCCCACGAGCCTCATTCTCTCGTTCGGCATCTCCGTGGCGGTGGGGATCGTCTTCGGCCTCTATCCGGCGCGCCGCGCGGCGATGATGGACCCGATCGAGGCGCTGCGAAGGGAGTAGGGCCTCAGAAATCCACGGCCTGGAGAAGGATCGCCTTCAGGTAATCGCTCTCGGGCATGTTGAGGATGAGCGGGTGGTCGGCGGCGTGGCCGTACTCGCCGATGAGCCTGAGCCGCCTGTGCGTGTCCTTCGCGGCCCGCCGCAGCAGCTCCCGAAAGGCGAAGCGGTCCACGTGGTGCGTGCAGGAGCAGGTGAACAGGTATCCGCCGTTCTTGATGAGCTTGAGGCCGCGGAGGTTGACCTCTTTGTACCCGCGCAGCGCCCCATCGACGCCGCCGCGCGTCCTCGTGAAGGCCGGCGGGTCGATGACCACGAGGTCGAAGCTCTGCGGCTCCGCGCCCGCCAGCTCGCGGAGGAGATGGAACGCGTTCGCTTTCCGGCACTCCAGGCGCCCGTCATCGAGGCCGTTTGTTGTGGCGTTGCGCTTCAGGGCCCCCAGCGCCTCCTCGGCACCGTCCACGGCCAAAACGGAGGCCGCGCCGCCTGCCAGCATGTTGAGGGCGAAGCCGCCCGTGTACGAGAAGACATCGAGCGCCCTCGCCCCTTGCGCGATGCCGCGGACGAGGAGCCGGTTGTCGCGCTGGTCGCAGAAATGGCCGGTCTTCATCCCCTCCGCGTAGTTGACGTGGTACTTGATGCCGTTCTCTTCGACGATGACCTCGCCCGGACCTTCGCCGTCGAGGAGCCCCTTCGAGGGTCCGAGCCCCTCGCGCGTCCGGATGGCGACGTCGGAGCGTTCGTAGACGCTCTTCAGACCCGTCAGGGAGAGCAGCTCGCGCGCGAGGAACTCCTTGCGGCGGTCGATGCCGGCCGTCTGGGCAGAGAGGACGAGATGGTCGGCGAAGCGGTCGACGACGAGCCCCGGGATTCCGTCCGCCTCGGCGAAGACCAGGCGGTACGTGTTCGTGCCCGAGCGAGGGAGGCCGGCGCGGCGGCGCAGGTCGATGGCCTCTTGAAGCCGCCTCCGGAAGAACCGGTTGTCGATCGGGGCCGGCTGGCGGGCGAAGATGCGAAAGAGGAGGTTCGATTCGCCGCTCACAAGCCCGCGGCCAAGGAACTTCCCGTCCATGTCGAGAAGATCGGCGGGCTCGCCGTTCTGGAGCTCCCCTTCGACGCGGTCGACGTCGTTCTTGAAGACCCAGACCTGGCCGGCGGCGATGCTGAAGTCCTTCTTCGGCTTGAGCCAGATCCGCGGCGTCTGCATGGCGGCAGTGTACGCGGCACAGACTCGAATTCCAGGCGACTGCGGACGGACTGTTCACCACAGAGGATCATAGAGGAAGAAGACGGAATCGGCTGCGGCTCCGGTTGCGACCGCGGACCGCGGATGCGGCTGCCGATGCGGCTGCGGCGCGCGCGCGCCACTTGCGAGGGCCGCTCCTCTGCCTACAATGGCTTGCGCCGTGCGGGTGACGATGCGATTCGCCTTCTCCCATCCGGGGTTTTCGCCCGATCGAGTGCGACGCGGGCGGTCTTCGACGTGAGCTTCGCCGCTTCCTTCCTGTTCTGCCTGGGCGCCTATCTCCTCGGGTCGGTACCGTTCGCCTTGCTCCTGGGATTCTGGCGCGGCGTGGACATCCGCGCCGCCGGGAGCCGCAACATCGGGGCGACCAACTTGGCGCGGACCGCCGGACGCCGTTGGGGGATCGCCGCGTTCGTGCTCGACTTCCTGAAGGGAGTCTTGCCGGTCCTGTCGGTCGCCTGGACCGCCTCGGGCAGGCCGGCGATCGTCGGAGCGGTGCCGGAGTCAGGAGGCCCACGGATCGAGCACGTCCAGATGGCCTGCGCGCTATCGGCCATCCTCGGGCACATCCTCCCGATCTACCTCCGATTCCGCGGAGGCAAAGGAGTGGCCACGTCGTTTGGAGCCATCTCCGGCCTTTCCTGGATGGCCGCGCTGATCGCCGGAACCGTGTGGGGAGCCGTCTACCTGGCCACCCGCACCGTCTCCATCGCGTCGCTGATCGCCGCGCTCGTCTTTCCCGCGGCCACGTTCTTCATCCACCGCTCTTCCCCGCCCGACGTCGCCATTCCCCTCGACCTCCTCACGGTCGCCGTCGCGGCGATCATCCTGATCCGGCATCATTCGAACATCCGCCGCCTCTTGAGCGGGCGGGAACATCGGTTCTAGGAGCTTCATTTCATGGCGCAAGCGATCCTTATTCTGGGCGATGGAGGCTGGGGGACCGCGCTGGCACTCCTTGCGCACCGCGGAGGGCACGATGTGCGGCTCTGGAGCGTCAATCCTTCGTATGCCGAGGTCCTTTCGCGCACGCGCCGCAATCCGAAGTTCCTCCCGGGCGTCGAGATCCCTCCCGCCGTCCGCATCTCGAGCGAAATCGCCCCCCTCGCGGCCGGAGCGGTCGTGGTCCTCTCCGTGGTCCCTACGCAGTTCCTGCGGGAGACGATGGCGGCTGTCGCGCCGAGCATTCCCCGCGGAGCGCTGATCGCCTCGTGCACGAAAGGTGTCGAACGGGAAACGTTTCTCTTGCCGAGTCAGATCATCGGCGAGGTCCTCGCCCGCTTGAAGGGGCCGCCGGGCAAGGCCCCCACCGTGGCGGAGCCGGGACTCGTCATCCTGAGCGGACCGAGCCACGCGGAGGAGGTCGCCCGCGGCCTTCCGGCGAGCATCGTGGCCGCCTCGCGGGATCCCACCGCCGCCCAGGCGATCGCGCGGCTCCTCGGCGGATCGACGTTCCGCGTCTATACGAGCTCCGATCCCCTCGGCGTCGAAATCGGAGGTGCCGTCAAGAACGTCATCGCTCTCGCCGCCGGCATCGCCGACGGCCTCAAGCTCGGCGACAACGCCCGGGCGGCACTCATCACTCGAGGAGCCCGCGAGGTCGCCCGCCTCGGCACGGCCATGGGGGGGCGCCCGGAGACGCTCATGGGGCTGGCCGGCATCGGCGACCTGATCGTCACCTGCACGAGCACCCACTCGCGCAACCACGACGTCGGCTATCGCATCGGGCGCGGTGAGACGCTTGAGCTGGTGCTCCACTCCACGGAGAAAGTGCCGGAGGGCGTCGAGACGACTCGGTCTCTCCGGGCGCTCGCCGAGAGGCTGAAGGTCGACATGCCGATAACGCGCGAGGTCCACGCGGTCCTCTTCGAAGAGAAGTCCCCCCGCGAGGCGGTGCAGAGCCTCATGACGCGCACGGCGAAGGATGAAATGGAAGAGACGGCCTGACTTTTCTGGCCTTTCTCCGGCGGAGTGCACACCGAACGCCCGCGTGTGCCGCTCGTCCGAAGCGATGATAGACTCCGAAGGATTTTATAACTCTCCACGATTCCGAGAGGCCGCCTCGCTGCCGCCGCATGGGTCGGCCGGCCAAGCCTTCGACCGCTCCGAATCGTGGCGGCCTGCGTATCGATGGCAAAGGATTCTGATGAGCCGCACCATCGTTGAGCGGATCAAGGCGGAATGCGATCATCGCAAGCGAATCCGCGAGGCCATCCTCCGGGATCGCCGCCTTTCGAATCCATCCGCAGAAAAGCGGCTCCCTTCGCGTGGAGCAGCGGTTTCCCAGAGCGAGACGCTGGCCGGCGCTTTCACCCGGGACGTCGTTCCGGTACTCTCGCGTGCGGTCAGCACGGAGATCTCCGCCGCCCTCGACTGGGTGCGGCGCGACCTGATCTCCTGTCTCGAGCGCGAGCTCACGCGCGCGACGTCGGATACCGTGGCGGAATCCCCGCCTGCCGCCGTAGAGGACCACGCGGAAGAGCCGGCCGCCGGAGACGTCGACATTCCGGCCGACCAGACCGAGACGGACCTCGACCTTTCCGCGAGCGATGTCGCCACGCAGCTCGACCGGGTCTTCGCGGAGGCCCCGGCCGATTCGACGACCGGGGAAGAGCGTCCGGTCGAGGCCGGGGGATCCGCGCCCAGGCCTTCACCGCCTCCGGCCGCGGCAGTGAGCGATGAGTCCCCCGCGGAGGAGTTGACCGCATCGTCCGAGACGGAGACACTTTTTCTCGAACCGCGCGGGGCGCCTTCCGATCCAGGACGACAACGAGAGCCGGCGCAGGAGCCCGGTGTCGAGGCCGATTTCGAGAAGCGGATCGAGACGGAGATCGAACGGCAGATCGAGCAGGCCCTCGCGGACCCGAAGAACTCGCCGCCTCCTCCTTCCGAAGCGGAGGCCCCCTCCGAACCGCGCACACAACCCTCACGAGAAGGGGAGGGAGCGGCCGCTCATGGACCTCCCCCGCCGACGGAGGGTCTTGCAGGTACGGTTGGAGCGTTCGATCAACCCGAAGCGAGACCGCAGCTTCCCGTACCGGGCCCTGCAGTGGCGTCCGCCCCCGGGGCGATCGCTCAGGAGGTCTGCGAGGCTCTGGTGCCGGGGATCGCGGATGGCATTTCCCGAGTGTTCGAGGATCTCGAGAGATGCCAGGAAGGGATCGCCTCCCGCATCGAATCGCTCGGGCAGCGAGTCGAGGAGCTCGTCGCTCCGGCGAAGGAGGCCGGCGACTCTGCAGCGATCGAAGCGATCCGGAGCCTCCAGGAAGTCCTGATTCGCGAAATTCGAGAAACGGAGAGACGGATGGGGTCTCGCCTGGATGCCATGGTCCAGGGGCTGGCGCATTGACCGGGTCTTCCGGTAATCGCGGGAAGGACGGACGGAACCAGGAAGAGCAGTCGCTGGGACTCATTTGCCGATATATCGAGGAGACCGAAGGTACCGCCGTCGGGCTCGCGTCGAGAAGAACGGGCGGTCTGAAGAGAATGCTTCATGTCGAATAAGAAAACCATCCTGGTCGTCGATGACATCCCGCTCATGCGAACCATGCTGGTCAAGTACATCAAGACACTGGGGATGAAGATCCTCAAGGAAACCTGCGGGATTCCAGCCATCGACGTCCTGGAGGCTCCCAACGGCAAGGTGGCCCTCGAGAAGATGAAGGAGCAGACGGTGGACTTGATCTTCCTCGACCTGATGATGCCGGAGATGGACGGGCTCACCTTCCTTGGGGTCAAGCGGGAGGATCCCAAGTACGCGCAGATCCCCGTCATCGTATGCAGCGCGCTCGGCGAGAAGGACACGATCGAGAAGGCCAAGGACCTGGGAGCGCGCTCGTACATCATGAAGCCATTCACCCTCCGTACCATCGAGGAGAACCTCCGCGAGGCGATGGAGCTGGTGAAGGGCTGATCGACGGACGCCGTCCTGGCTCGGCATTCCTTATTCCTGAATTCGCTCTACCATAGCCGTCGTGAAACCGGATACCGGGGTAAGGGAAGTCGACTGCCGCTCCTGGGGGCGGCCGCGCGGCTCCGCACACGCCGTGGGATCCCTCGGCCCCTCGAAGGACCAGCTCGTGGTCGAAGAGCCTCTCGAGCTCCGCATCGGAGGACGAGCGATCGCCACCGTGATGCGCACTCCGGGCGAGGACCGCGAGCTTTTCGTCGGCTTCCTCTTCGACGAAGGCTGGATCCAGGGCCCATCGGACATCGGCTCGGTCACCCTCTGCGCGAGCGGAGATGCTCATCGGATCGGCAACGTTGTGGACCTGGTGCCGTCGGCGAGTTGCCGCATCGATCCGGAGCGGCCGGCCCGACCGACCCCGGCGACGGCGAGCTGCGGAGTCTGCGGGAAGCGGACGATCGATGAGGTTCTGGCGGCGGTTCCGCTCCTGGGCTCGGCCGGCGGCGCGCCCGGAGCGGCAGGAGGCCCGTGGCGCTTCTCGGCGGAGCTCCTCCCGTCTCTGCCGGCGGCCCTGAGACGGGGCCAGCGCATCTTCGAACGGACGGGAGCCCTCCACGCCGCCGGCCTCTTCGACGGAGATGGGAGGCTCCTCTTCCTGCGCGAGGACGTCGGCCGGCACAACGCGGTGGATAAGGTCGTCGGCGCCGCGCTCCTCGATAGCAAGCTGCCACTGAGCGACCGTGTGCTCGTCGTGAGCGGGCGGGCAAGTTTCGAGATCGTCCAGAAGGCCCTGCGGGCGGGAATCCCGGCCGTCGCGGCGGTCTCCGGCATCTCCACTCTCGCGCGCGACCTCGCGGAGGCGGGCGGAATCACGCTGATCGGATTCCTGCGCGGCGCATCGTTCCAGGTTTACGCGCACGCGGAGCGGCTGATCGATTGAGAACGTGGATCCGAAAACTACTGGCCGAGGGGACGGGTCTCGACTATACCTTTCCTCCGCACGGCTGAAATCATAGAAGTGGCCATCGAGACATGCATCAGAGCCAACGGCGGGATGAAAACTGGGCGAAGAAGGTCGGGCTTGCGGAGATGCTCAAGGGCGGGGTCATCATGGACGTGACCAACGCCGAGCAGGCCCGCATCGCCGAAGAGGCCGGCGCCGCGGCGGTCATGGCCCTCGAACGCGTCCCGGCGGACATCCGCCGCGAGGGGGGCGTCGCCCGCATGGCCCCCGTCTCGAAGATCCGGGAGATCGAGCAGACCGTCAGCATCCCCGTCATGGCCAAGGCGCGCATCGGCCACATCGTCGAGGCGCAGATCCTCGAGGCGATAGGCGTCGACTTCATCGACGAAAGCGAGGTGCTGACGCCGGCCGATGAGGCCCACCACATCGACAAATGGCGTCTCAAGGTCCCGTGCGTCTGCGGAGCGCGCAATCTGGGCGAGGCGCTGCGGAGGATCGGAGAAGGGGCGGCGATGATCCGCACGAAGGGCGAGGCGGGCACGGGCAACATCGTCGAAGCGGTCCGCCACATGCGCCAGATTCTGGGTGAACTGCGCCGGTTGGCGGCGCTGCCCCGCGAAGAGCTGATGGCCGCCGCAAAGGAGCTGGCCGCCCCGTATGACCTGGTGGAAGAAGTTGCGGCGAATGGGAAGCTTCCAGTGCCCAACTTCGCCGCGGGCGGCGTCGCCACGCCCGCCGATGCGGCCCTCATGATGGTCCTCGGCGCCGAAGCGGTCTTCGTCGGCTCCGGAGTCTTCAAGTCGAGCGACCCCTCGGCGACGGCCCGGGGCATCGTGCAGGCGGTCACGTTCTGGGACAACCCGCAGGAGCTGGCGCGCATCATGGAGAGCTTCGCCGGCCCGATGAAGGGGCTCGAGATCGGCCAGATCCCCGAGGAAGACCTGCTCCAGAAGCGGGGATGGTAGCCGCAGGGGCTCCGTCGGCAGCGTCATGGCGTCTCCGACCATCGGCGTCCTCGCCCTCCAGGGCGATTTCGCCCTCCATATCCGCGCCCTCGAGCGTTTAGCCGGCGAGCGGTCGGCCATCGATAGTGTGGGCTGCTCCGTCCGGAAGGTTCGCCTCCCCTCCGACCTCGCGGGGCTCGATGGGCTTGTTCTCCCGGGCGGCGAGAGCACCACGCTCGTCAAACTCGCCAAGGACTACGGCCTCTTCGAGGCCCTGCGGGACGCCGCACGTCGAGGCCTCGCGATGTTCGGGACGTGCGCAGGCGCCATCCTGCTCGGAAATGGGGCCGAACCCCCGGAGCGGCTCGGAATCGTTCCGGTGGCTGTCCAGCGAAACGCCTACGGACGCCAGATCGACAGCTTCGAGAAGCCCATCGCGCTCGAAGGGGTCCCGGGGGGCCCCATGCGCTGCGTTTTCATCCGCGCGCCGAAGTTTGATCCTGCCCTCCCACCCGAAGTGGAGGTCCTGGGAAAGGACGGGCAAGACCCCATCCTCGTTCGGCACAAGAGATGCCTCCTCTCGTCCTTTCACCCGGAGCTGACCGAGGATTTGAGGGTCCACCGCCTGTTTCTGGAGATGTGCCGAGCGGGGCCTGCGTAAAACGTCTGCCCTGAATCGCAGGATTTACGGATTCCCCTTGCGGCCTGTCGCGAATCGCTTCAGCGTTCCCCCTTGAGGTTCGGAGTCTGCCCTCTGGCGCGTCGTTTGCTTTCCCACGCCCGACGAGCCGTTTCTATCCACCCCTCGCCGCCCCGCAAAGGGCGGACTCCGATTATGGTTTTGGGCTTGAATTCAGCATCCGCGATTGAGCAACTCGGTCCCCTTGGAGCTTCCATGACGACGCGCTTCCCTCTCTTGATCATCGGCGCCTGCATAACAAGCGTTTTCTATCCCTCGACGGGGGCCTTCGCCCAGGGCTGAGTCGCGGCGCGACAGAGCGTGCCCGTGCTTGGCATGCAAGGCAGTCCCTACCTTCAGCCCGGAGAGTGGCAGTTCAATTTCGGCTACCGCTACATGAAGTCGGACCGGCACTTCACCGGCGACAACGAGGAGCCCGGCCGGCAGGCGGAGAACAGCGAAGTCATCAACCAGGTCCACCTCATGGACTTCGCCATCACCCGCCAGATCACGAACCGGTTGAGCCTCTCCTTCGGCATGCCGGTTCAGATCGCGACGCGCTCGACCCCCATCCGCGATCCGGCGGGCGACGTGATCGATCGCGACACGCAACGCGCCAACGGAATCGGGGACATGGCCCTCACGAGCAAGATCTGGCTCTTGAGCCCGGCCGAGAACCCCGAGGGCAACATCGGCCTCGGCCTCGGCGTGAAGTTTCCGACCGGCGACACGGATGTCCGCCACCAGGCCATCGTGCGCCAGGGCAGCACCTACACGTATCAGGAGCGGACGGTCGACCAGTCGATCACGCCGGGAGACGGCGGTTACGGGTTGATCCTGAACTTGGAGCTGTTCAAGGTCATCTTCGAGAAGTACACGCTCTTCGCCTTCGGCACGTACCTCTTCAACCCGGAGAACACCAACGACACCCCCACGTTCCGTTCGGGCTCGGGGGAAGAGGTGATGTCCGTCGCCGATCAGTATCTCGCGAAGGCGGGAATCGCGACGCCGATCCCCTTTCTCAGCCGGTACGGGCTGAGCTTCACCATCGCCGGCCGCATCGAGGGAGTGCCGCCGCGGGATCTCCTCGGCGACAGCGACGGCTTCCGCCGCCCGGGCTATGCCATCTCGGTCGAGCCGGGGATCGTCTGGCTCTACAAACGCCACACGTTCGGGCTCAGCGCTCCGATCGCGCTCTACCGGGACCGCCAGCAGAGCGTCCCCGAGGAGCAGGCCACGCCGGAGCGGCACGGCGATGCGGCCTTCGCCGATTACCTGATCCTCTTCAGCTACTCTTACGCGTTCGGCGGCTCCACCGAGTGCGGGCACGACGATGGTCAGAACGCGCCGGTCGTCCCCGACCTCTCGCTCTGACCGCAAGGGTCGGGCTCACCGCCGGCGCACGACGATCGCTTTCGGCGTCGTCGGGCAGTGCTGCTCGCAGACTCCGCAGCCGACGCAGCCGTCGCCTTTCACTTCGACGCGCGCCCCGTAGTAAGGTATCTCGATCGCGCTGCGCCCGATGGGGCACTTCTCGACGCAGATCTGGCATTCCTCGCCCGACGTGCGCACGCAGATGTCCGGCCGCAGCTCCGCCAGCCCCATCGCGATCGAATGGCGGGGAACGAGCGAGAGGGCGCCGCTCGGACAAGCTTTCATGCAGTGGAGGCCATCACAGACGACGCAGGCCTGGACCGCCGGATCGATATACGGGAGGCCGTTCAGCCCCGCGTCCTCGGTTTGAAAGGGGCGGATCGCCTGGACGGGGCAGGCAGCCACGCACTGGCCGCTGCGGATGCACCGGTCGACAAACAGATCCTCCCTCAGGGCTCCCGGAGGACGCAACAGGCGCCCTTCGATCGCCGGTTCGGGCCCGCAAGCGGGCCCGAAGGCCGGTGGACTGTCCTCGTGGGATCCGGAGAGCATCCCAGGGGGAAGCCGGAGGCTGTCCACTCTCTCCTCGACGATTCGGGCGAGGGGGCGCAATATGTTGCGCAGCCCCTCCCGGAAGAAGTCCCGCCGTGGGACTCCTCCGGGAGCCGCCTCGGGGGAGGCCGGCTCGCCCGCGTGGCCTTCCGGTTTTTTCGCTTGGCTCATGATTTGCCTTGCAGATCATAGCCATCTGGAACTGGCGGCGCACGGGTCCTTCTCACGAGGAGAAGGACCACGCGGGGATGGTCTGTGCACGTAGAGAATCCGTGCCGGATCGTAGGATTTGCGCGACGGACGGGCTCCTTGGGCTGCAGGGTCCGAAAAACGGACGGCGGAACGAAACGGATGACGAGCGAACGGAAGAGCTATCGAGGCCAGAGCGTCCTGACTCCGGGGCAGCGCAGCCTCCTGCGCGGTGTGCTGGCGCTTTCCGCTTTCCTCGTGGCGAACAGCCTCTATCTCTCCTCCGTGAGGCTCCTTGACAAAGTCCCGGCCCTGGCGGCGCCCGAGGGGACGCTTCCCGCCTTCCTCCAGGTCATGATCCTCACCCATATCGGCGCCGGCTGCCTGCTCCTCGTCCCCGCCCTCTGGTTTGCGCTCTGGCACCTGAGCCGAGTCTGGCGCCGCCATCACGGCTCGGCGGTCTGGACCGGAGTCCTCGTCCTCGCCTGTGCGGCCGCGCTGGCCTTCAGCGGGCCGTACATCATGAGCCAGGCCCAGAGCCGGCAAAACCGCGGGATGTTCTGGACTCACGTCGGCGCGGCGGTGCTCGTGCTCCTGGCCTATGCCGTCCACCGGCTTGTGTCGGCGTACAGGCCGACGCCGCGGACCCTGGCAAAGGCGGTTCTGGTCATCGGAGCGCTGTACGGAGCCGCGCTGGCGATCCACATCTCCACGCGGCCGCCTCCACCCGCGGTGGCCGATGGGCCGGCCCCGCCTTCGGCTCCGCGGAGCCCGGCTCTTACCCCACCGCCCGCAGACCCTTTCATCCCATTCCAAGCCATCGGAGACGTCCCCGCCGGCCGGCTCTTCTTTCCCGCCGCCGCCACGACGACGACCCTTGCGGCCCTGCCCGCCGAAGTGCTTACAAACCGCGATCTGCCGGATCCCGAGATCCTCGCCGCCGACATGAAGAGCCACTCGTTCCTCCACCGGGACACGGTCGGCGCCGCCACCTGCGTCCGTTGCCACCCGGATGTCGTCGAGCAGTGGTCGGCCTCCGCGCATCGGTTCTCTTCCTTCAACAACCCCTTCTACCGAAAAACCATCGAGACGATGCGGGAGCGCGAGGGGTTCACGAGGTCAAAGTGGTGCTCCTCTTGCCACGACCCGGTCCTCATGCTCCCGGGCGACATGGATCGGCCGATCGACGCCGCGAGCGGTCACGCACAGGCCGGGCTGACGTGCCTCTCCTGCCACCAGATCGACCGGCTCCACAGCCAGACGGGCAACGGCGCGTACAACATCCCCGACACCCAACCCGAGCCGTACCTCTTCTCCGAGTCGAAAGGATGGGCCGGGCGGCTCCTGCACGACACGATCGTGAAATCGCGGCCTGACGTCCACAAGCAGCAGTTGCTCAAGCCGTTCTTCCGGACGGGAGAATTCTGCTCCGCCTGCCACAAAGTGAGCCTCGACGTCCCCGTCAACGGCTACCGTTGGTTCCGCGGGCAGAACGAGTACGACAACTGGTACGACTCCGGCGTGAACCACGCAGCGGCCCGGACCTTCTACCTCCCGCCCAACAAAAAAGTTTGCCAGGACTGCCACATGCCTTTCGAGCCGGCACCGAAAGGGGACGTCTCGGCGAGGGGCGGCATGGTTCGGTCCCACCGCTTCGTCGCCGTCAACACCGCCCTCCCTCATCTGCGCGGCGACCGGGAAATGATCCGACGTACAGAGGAATTCCTGCAGGAGGGGAAGCTCCGCATCGACGTCTTCGCCCTGCGAGCTGGCGGCGCTCGGGGAGACGAAGGGGAAGCCATTCTCGCCGTCGACCGTGCGGAGCCGACTCTTGTACCCGGCCGGAGCGTCGAGTTCCACGTCGTCGTCCGGAACCTCGGGGTCGGCCACACCTTCCCCGGCGGGACGAACGATTCCAACGAGGGCTGGATCGACTTCCAAGTGAGCGACGAAGAAGGGAACGTGCTCCTGACGAGCGGCGGTGTCGGCAAGGACGGCCACCTCGATCCGCGAGCACACAAGTACCACGTGATCATCGTCGATGAGAACTCCGATCCAATCCACACCCGCATCCCGACGACGTTCCGCGCCGCCGTCTACACCCGAGTCATCGCCCCGTCGACATCCGATCTCGCTCGCTATCGCGTGACGGTGCCCGCGGGTCTCGCGGGAACGAAACTGAGGGTGAAGGCGGACCTGCGCTGGCGGAAATTCAGCCGCGCCTACACCGAGTTCGTCTTCCAGGGCAAGGGTGTCCCCGATCTGCCGATCACGACGATCGCATCCTCGGAGCGGACGCTCGCGATCGAGGCAAATCCCCATCCTCCTCCGGAGGTCGCGGACGGCGGGCCGCCGCCCGACTGGACCCGTTTCAACGACTACGGGATCGGCCTCCTCCTCCAGGGCGACACTCGGGCCGCCGCGAGAGCATTCGAGGAAGTTGCGCGGATCGTCCCGGAGCGACCCGACGGCCCGCGCAACCTCGCGCGGACCGCCCTCGCGGACGGGAACCTCGCCGAGGCGAAGGTCCATCTCGAGGCGTGCGAAAGGGTCGCCCCGGGCGATCCGCAGACCGCCCTGTTCTGGGCGGAGTACCAGCAGCGCTCGGGGAGCTACGATCTGGCCGTCCGAGCCTACGGGCGAGTCCTCGACTACTTCCCGCAGGACCGCGCGGCCCGCTTTCAGCTCGGCCGGACGCTCTTCCTCATGGAGAGGTTCCCCGAGGCCGTCGCGGAGCTCCTGAAGGTGCACGCGATCGATCCGGAGCATCGCGAGGCTCACTACCACCGGATGCTTTGTTACCGTGCCCTCGGGAATGCGGTCGCGGCCGCCGAAGCGGAGAAGGCGTACCTCAAGTACCAGATCGACGAGACCGCCCAGGAGTTCACGAGGAACTTCCGGCTCAAATACCCAGAGGCCAATTTTGAAGCCCAACGGATCCATGTCCACGAGTGACCGCCCCGGCGCGGCCGCCGTCCTCTTCCTTCTCTTCCTTGCCGCGTCGATCGCCGCCGGCTGCACTGAGTCGGCCCCTCCGCCCTCTCCCAAGCCCCCACCGGCCGACTACCTCGCTCCGGCGACCGGCGCGACATCGGTTTCGGTCGCGGCTCTTCCGGCGGTCTCCTACACGGACGTCACTGCCGAAGCGGGAATCGGCTTCCGCCACGAGAACGGGTCGTTCGGGAAGAAGTTCCTCCCGGAAACGATGGGATCGGGCGTCGTCCTCTTCGATGCCGATGGCGATGGGAGGACCGACATCTTCATCCTCAACGGCGCCCGCTGGCCCGGGCATGAGAAGAGCTACGCGCGGCCCGAAGCCGCCCCGGCGGCGAGCTGCCTCTATAGGAACTTGGGAGGTTTGCGCTTCGAGGATGCTTCGGCACGCATGGGGCTGGCGCTCAAGGCCATGACCATGGGAGGGACGGCGGCCGACGTCGATGGCGATGGGGACCAGGATCTCTTCGTGACCGGCGTGGGGCGCAATTTCTACTTCCGAAACGACGGCGGGAAGTTCGTCGAATGCTCCGGCGAGATGGGGATTCGAGCCGCCGAGTGGGCCGACAAGGACGGCAAGAAGCACGGCGCTTGGGGGACAAGCCCCGCCTTTCTCGATTACGACCGCGACGGCAACGTCGACCTCTTCGTGGCCAACTACGTCCGGTGGTCGGAGGCGACCGACATCTTCGCGACCATCAACGGCAGGGACAAGGCGTTCACGACGCCGGAACTCTACCCCGGCGACTCCTGCCGCCTCTACCGAAACGCCGGCGGAAAATTCGAGGACGTCACGGAAAAAGCGGGGCTCCTCCAGCCGGATGGGAAGTCGATGGGCGTCTCCATCGAGGATCTCGACTGGGATGGCTGGGTCGAGATCATCGTCTCCAATGACACGCAGCCGAATTACCTCTTCCGCAATAACCGCGACGGAACCTTCAGCGAAAAAGCGCTCGACGCAGGCATCGCATACTCGCCCGACGGGCGGGCCCGAGCGGGGATGGGCATCGATGCATTACGCGACCGGAGCTCGAATTCGCTCGCCATCGCGATCGGAAACTTCAGCCGCGAGCCGGTCTCGCTGTACCGAGAGATCGGCAAAGGGTTCTTCCAGGACGACGGCGCCGCTTCGGGCATCGGCCCCCCCACTCTGCCGAACTTGACGTTCGGCCTCGTCTTCCTCGATGTCGACCTCGATGGCCGATCCGATCTTTTCATCGTCAACGGCCACATCGAGCCGACGATCCAGGAGGTCCAGAAGGAGATCTTCTTCGAACAGCCCGCGCAGCTATTTCACAACCGCGGCGGCGGGAAATACGCGGAAGTCTCGGCCTCCGCCGGGGGGTTTTTCAAGAAGCGCATCGTGGGCCGCGGCCTCGCGGTCGGCGACCTCGACGGCGACGGAGACCTCGATGCGGTCGTCACGACCAACGGCGGGCCCGCGCACCTGCTCCGCTGCGACCTCGGAAACCCCCATCGCTCGCTGCGCCTCCTCCTTCGGGCTCATAGCCCCAACCGAGACGCGCTGGGCGCGCGCGTCACAGTCGCGGCCGGAGGCATGACTCAGGAACGCATGGTACGGACCGGCTCCAGCTACCTCTCTCAGAGCGAGCTGGCAATGACCTTCGGCCTCGGCACATTGGCGGCGGCCGACCAGGTCAGGATCGTCTGGCCCGACGGCAAAGAGGAGACCTTCGCCGATGTCCCGGCGGGGAAATCCTTCGTCATCACGCAAGGAGAGAGGCGTCTGACCGAACAGTGAGCCGCCGGCCGTCCGATGCGCCGGCTTTCAAATGTGCCGGTAGACCTGGATCGTGATGTCGTCCTCGATTTCGAAGCCTTGATCCCGCACGGCCGCCAGGATCGATTCGACGGCCCTCCGGGCCTTCTGGCTTCCGATCTTCTGCTGGGCGATGGCGGTCTCCAGGCGGCGGTGGCCGAACAGCTCCTTTCGGCCCGCCGCGACCGCTTGGTGCTGGACCGCCTCGGTCAGCCCATCGGTGTAAAGTACGAGGCAATCCATCGGCACGAGCGGCGCGATTCCATTCGCATAGCTCGCGTCGCCCATGTTCAGGGCCAGGCCGCCGGTCTCTTCGAGGCGCACGAGTCGGTTGTCGCGGACCAGGTACGGCGGGTGATGACCCGCATTGGCGTAAACGAATCGACTCTCCTGGAGATCCACGACGCCGTAGACCATGCTGACGAACACATCCTCGGGGAACGGAACCTGCTCGACGAAGCGTCCCAGGGTCGCGACGACGCGGGCGGGATCGGAGCGGTCTTTGATCCCTCCGAACGCTGCCACCAGGGCATCGCGAAGCCGCGAAGCCCTCTCCTCGTGGCCGGAAACGTCGAAAATCCAGAGTGCATAGCTCGTGGGGCCGGTTGGAACGAACGCGCAGTGGTCTCCGCCGGAGAGCCGAGAGTCGATCGCCTTTCGGTATTCGTTGTAGCAGGAGTCCTTCAAGAGCTGATCGATCTGCTCAAGGACTTCCTTGGCCTGCTTGTAGGCCCGCTTGCGGACCTTCTCCGGCAGGATGCGCAGGATTTCGACGGTGAATTTGCCCGCTTCTCGGAGGGTGACGAAGGCGTCGGCCACGCCGAGGGCCACGGCGGGCTTCGGGAGCGTTTCGCTCAGGCCATCGAAGTAAACGTACCGCGACTTGTGGATCAGCTCGACGAGGGAGTCTTCGACCTTTCTCCCTCGCAGGAATTTCATGATCTCCTGGTAATACTGGTCGAGCCTCTTGGCGTAGGCGGGGCTGCACTTTCCCAGGAGCAGGCTCTGCTTGATGACCTGGATGTTTCTTCGGTCGGCCTCGGTCATGCTTTGCAGGATGGCCGATTTGGCCAGCATGAACAGATCCGCCTTCTCGAGCTGGAGCTGCGCGCCGAACGCCTGACTGGTCATGGCCTGGTCCATGACGACGTCGTTATCCGAGCGGTCTCTCTCTCTCGATGGTTCGGCGAGGATCTGCCGGGGCCGAACCTCGCCGTAGAACGCCTCGACGAACGTCTGGATCTCCGTGTCCAGTCGACCGGAGAGGATCGCCGCCTTTCCCTCCTCTGTCGAGAGCTTCTCGAAGACCCGCTCGCGCAGATCCTCGCGGGCGGAGGCGATCTTGACCGCCGGAGGAGGGTTCGGCTTGGGAGGGGGAGCGGCTTCGGCGGCCGGCGGGGCGGTCCGGGACGGCGGAGGCGCAGGGGGCGGCGCGGGCGCCGGACATTTCGGGGGCGGCGTCTTTGGACGTGGAACCGACGTTTCGGCCGCTTTTTGAGGTGGAAGAACGGGAAGTGGAACGGAAACTTTGGCCGGGGCGCCGGGGGTAGGATTCACCGGCGCGGCTTTGGGCGCCGCCGTGACCGCAGGGGCTACCCGGGGCGCCGGCATGTTCGCTTTCGGTGCACTCGGGGGCGGCGTGACGGCGCGTACCGGAACGGGGGCAGGGGCCGCCTGACGCTGCGGGGCGAGCAGAGTAGCCAGGAACCGCAGGACCTCCGGTGAGAACATGTCCTCCAGCCGTTCGAGCTTCGTCGGGTTGAACGGCAGGAATAGGAGTTCCAGCTCCTCGATCGAAGTGGCGGAGGCGACGGGAATGATAGAGACCCGGTCCGGACCGGGTTCGAAGCAATACTTCGCCGTTTTTCGGTCCAGGAAGAGCTCACACTGGAATGTGATGCTCTTCAGCTCTCGTAGATCCATTTGCCCCAAATTCCCCCTCCCGCGCCGTTACCGGACGGTGCTCCAGCGGACTGGGCCCCAACGGACAGCGCCCCGCCGGACTGGACCCTCGGTCCTGCCTCTTGCACTTCTACTCAGGTTCTATATCGTAGTTGGCCGTGCTTCGTGTTGAGGGATTGAGTCCGGATTTGTGCGATCCTAAGGATTTGGATTTCGAGTATGTTCCAGGCCAGGCCCAAGAAGTTGCGTGGGGTTCCCTGGCGTGCTAGACTTCCGAGGAAATTAAATCCTTCGACCGCGATCACTTAGCGGCACCGGTTCCGGAGGATCGAGACACAAGGGCGCGAGCCCCCTCTCTTCGTCACCAAGGAGATTCAATGGTCAAAGACCAGCCCCCTAACACCCGGTCAGCGGTGTGGCGGCTCGCGATAGTGGTCCTCGTATCCGTTTTGGCACTTGCCGGCGCTCGCGACGTGCTTCGCCTCGCCGCCTTCCCCGCCGTCGAAGAGGAGGATCCCGACTATCCCGAGCTTTTCGACGACGTCGAGCGACAGCTCCGGGATTACTATCTGGATCAGGACCGTGTCGGGCCCCGAGCCCGTACGCTCACGGAGAAGGCCCTCGTCGCGATGGAGTACGCGATCGACGAGGTCTACGTCGAGAACTCCGACCCGCAGAACCCCCACGTGGTCGTTCACGTCGGAGACAAGTCGAAGGTCATCTCCCTCGCCCAGATCGTCAAGCTCGATCAGGCCGTAGAGACGCTGAAGGACGTGACCGAGTTCGTCCGGAAGAATTACCGGGGCAAGCTCTCCGCCAACAAGATCCGGTTCTATGTCGTCAACGGCTTCCTGAGCGGTCTCGATCCGCACACCCAGGTGTTCAGCCCCGAGACGTTTCGGGACTTCTCGGTCCACATCGAGGGGGAAATCTTCGGCGTGGGAATGTACGTCGGCTCGAGCAAAGGGCAGCTCGTCGTGCGCAACGTCCTCGATGGAACTCCCGCCAAGAGGGCCGGATTCAAGCGCGGAGATCGGATCCTGAAGATCGGGGAGGAATCCACGGTCAACATGGACGTGGGCGACGCGGTGCAGAAGATCCGCGGCAAGGAGAACTCGGATGTCGTCCTCACCGTCAAGCGCAAGGAGAAGGAGGAGACCGTCACGTTGGCCATCCCGGTCACCCGCCAGCGGGTCACGATCCCGAGCGTGACCTCCAAGCTGCTCATGCTCCCTCCCGCAGCCGAGTCCTCCACGCAAGCCGCACCGAAGGAGGAACCCTCGAAAGGGGAGCCGGCGAAGGATGGACCCAAGGAGACATCGGAGCCGCCCTCGACGGCGAAGACCGGACCCGCCGTCGCGTATGTCCACGTCAGCAATTTCGACAAGAACACGGTAGCGAGCCTCCGGGAAGCGCTGGAAAACCTCAGGAAGGAAAACCGGGGCGACGATCTGGCGGGATTGATCCTCGACCTCCGCGACAACTCGGGAGGCCTCCTCAAGCAAGCCGAGGAAATGTCCGACATGTTCCTCCCCCAAGGCGAGCTCTACTCGATCGCTCAGAAGGGCGACGATGTGAGGACGACATCGGCGCGCAATCAGCGCAGCGAGCCTCGCTACCCGATCATCGCTCTGGCGAACGAAGACTCTGCATCGGGCGCGGAGATCGTCGTCGGAGCCTTACAGAAGAACCAGAGAGCTGTCGTCCTCGGAACGGCGACGTTCGGGAAAGGGTCGGTGCAGCAACTCCACCCCCTGCGCGGCGACTGGCAGCTCAAGATCACGGTCTCGGAGTACCTGATTCCCGGCAAGATCTCCATCCAGGAGAACGGCGTCGTACCCGACGTCCACGCCGACCGCGTGGTCGTCACCGATAAGCTGATCAACGTCTTCCCGAGGCGCCATTACGGGACCGAACGGGATTACGAGGACCACATCGTCTCGCGCTTCGCCCGAAAAGAGGAGCCGCGCGAGCGGATCAAGTACTACCTGGAGGCTGACGAGAACGCCGACGCGGAGGATCCGGATTCCGAAGACTACTTGCCGCCGGCCGAATCCGAGCCCGAGAAGGACAAGCTCGTCCAGATCGCCCTGGAGTTCGCTAGGAGCGCAATCGACATGGATTGGGGCCGCCAGGGATTCCGGGCTGATCGCTTCCTCCGCGAGCGGGCTTCCGCGATCGAGAAGATCCGCGATGGCCAATACGAGGAGATCGTCCGGCGCCTGAAGGAGAAGGGGATCGACTGGTCCGAAGGGAAGAACCCCGAGAACCCGCAGGTAGAGCTGAACGTCGAGCACTCTACGGTCGAGCGCCCCTCCAAGGACAAAGACGACCCCCTCAAACCGTTCCTTGCCGTCAAGGCACGCCTCACGAACAAAGGGACCGAGCCCCTCCACCGGATCAAGGCCGTGACGCAGTCCGATTTCTACCTGTACCGCGAGCACGAGTTTCTCTTCGGCCGCGTGGAACCCGGGCAAACGGTCGAGCGGAGCGTCGACATGGCCGTCCCCTACTACCCGTACGCCCGTAACGATCTGATCAAGTTCGTCGTCACCGGCGCGGATCCGGCCACGATTCTCGAGCGGGAGCACGACGTCGTCCTCGAACCCAAAGAGCGCCCATCCTTCGCCTATGCGGCGACCCTCTATGAAAAGGGCAAGATGGAGCCAATAACCGCGCTGACGCCGGGAATGGAAGTCGTCTGGAGGCTCAAGGTCATCAACACGTCGAAGGCGACATCGCGCAAGGGAGTGGCCGCGCTGCGGAACCAGACGGGCCCGCAGGTATTCCTCGAGCCGCCGGGGCGGGTCGACATCGTCGATCTGGGTCCCGGCGCGGAGAAGGACGTCGATTTCAGCTTCCGGGTCACTCCCGAGTCCACGTTGAAGAGCTACCGGTTCAAGCTGGAGATCGGGGAGTTCTTCTCCGGCGAGTCGCTGGTTCGGGAGATCGAGATCCCCGCTGCCGGCGAGGAGAGGAAGCTCGAGGAGAACGGCAGGCGCTTCCAGCCGCCGACGATCCAGGCGTTCGCGTCGGAGATCCGGACGGCCGCCTCGGCCCAGAAGTCCGGAGGCGGTGGGGCGGACGACGCCTCCGTACCGGAATCTAATCTCTTCGTGACGGAACATGGCGAAGTGCTTCTCAACGTCCGGATCACGAACAGCCAGGTGGGGTTCCGCTCGTGGGTCACGACGACACCGATGGCAATTCTCGAGCGGGACACGGACAAGGTGTTCTTCAGAGCCTCGCGCGGCGTCGAGGACCTCACCTACCAGTGCCGGGTGCCGCTGAAGAAGGGTTCAAACCTCATTACGGTAACGGCCCGGGACGAGAACGAACTGAGCGCCCGTAAATCGATCGTCATCCGGCGTCGGTAACCGTTCCTCGGGCCTGCCGCCCGCGAACGGTTACCAATTTCGCGTTCAGTCGCCACGCAGGCTCCCTGAAGAGGGTTATCTGCGGTTCATGGGGGGCCGAGCGGGGGCGACGCACTCCGTGGTGAGCGCCTCCACATGCCGAGGAACATCTTCCTGGGCCGTTCAACTCAGCTCTCATCCTCGACTGCGCGGCGATAGCTCTCGGGAGATTTGTGCGCCGCCACCCGGACTAGGTCGCTCGCCACCTCGATGAAGCGGCGGTCGATCCGAAAGAAGCGGATCTTCCCGGGATGACTCGCGGAGTCCGCCACGGGATCCTGGCGCAAGGCCCACGCCAGCTTCCTGAGAAGCGCGTCCACCTGCATTTCCGGGATCTCGTCGAATTCGCGCGCCGGGAGACTCACGACGACTCCTCGGCGTGGAGAACCTGACCGTCCGGACCCTCGGGCGGCTCCTCGCCGCTGCCCGCCGGCCTGCCGGTCGCCTTTTCAAGGCCGCCCCGGAGATCCTGGATTCTCTTTTCGGTTTCGATCATCGCCCCTTGAAGCCGCCGGACCTCATCGTCCTTGGCTTTCTCCCCCACCGGGTCCGGATTGCCAAGCGGGTTCTTTGCCCATCGAATCTGCTCGAGGTGATCCACCCGGGTCCGCTCCGCAGCCGCCAAGGTCTGCCGCATTTCGGAAAGGGCGCGGGTCTGCAGGACAGTCTTCTCCTCCTGCGGCCACCGGCCGGCGGAGCGAGCCCTCCGCTCAACGGCCTGGAGGTTCGCCAACTCGGTGCGGGCCCGCAGCGCGCGCATGTCCGCCAAGATGCGCGCCTCTTCTTCGCGGAAAAGCGAGGCGATGTACTCATCCTCCCTCGGATCGAGCGCCTTGAGCCGAGGCCGCACGTCCATCTGCAGCTTGAACCGCGCCCAGCGCCGCTCCCGCTCTGCCTTGAGGCTCTCCATCTCCGCCTCGATCGCCCTGCGGAGGTCCTCCCGGCGGACGGGGTCCAGGTCCCCCGACTCGAAGAGCTGGGCGGCCTCCCGCCGCCGCGCGGACAAGAGACGCTCGAACTGAAAACCCGATCGGTAGGCTTCCGAATGCCAGCCCCTCTGGAAATCATCGAGAGACTTCAGATCCCCGGCTTCCACCAGCCTGTGTCTCTCTTCCAGGTCCCAAAGGTCGAGGTAGAGTCCTCGGATCTCCTCGGCCAGCGCCCTCCCGCGCTCCGTGAGTCCCTGAATTCGCGTCGCGATGCTCCGGCTCTCCTCTGTTGAAAGGCTCTTCTTCGTTTCTCCTTCGGCGATGGCCCTCTGAAGCTCGTGCACCAGCGATTCGAACCGCCCCTTTCGCTCATCGATGGCTGATGCAAGCGGCCGCTGATTCTCCCGCACGGTTCGGCGCTTCGAGTCGGTCTCCCGATCGAGGAGCAGATCGATGAACTCCCGCTCCGTGCGCAGGCGCCGAATGATCAGCGTGCAGGGGGGATTCGATTCGACGAGGGCCGGCAGGTCCGGGATCCGTTTCGCGCCGACCTCGGCCGGCGGAGTCCAGTTCACGAGAACTGCCAGGTCGTTCGGATGGTAAAGCATCGAGTAGGATGCACTCTGGCGGCTGGTCCCTCCGATGGTCAGCTCCACCGCCCTCGGAATCGACGACGACGACGGGGCATCCTTCCTCCCGTGTGCCGAGAAAGTGAAACCACGACAGAAGAACGGCAGCCCCGTGCCTTCTTCGGCGAGGACTTCCTCGGCGAGATATTCCTGAGATCGCCCCTTCCACTCCCAGCGCAGCCAGACAAGTGCGCGGTCGCCGCCGGTCAGCTTCAGGTCTTCGGGGGATGTCGCGTTCCAGAATTCCACCCCGCGAAAACCCACTTCGCGCAGGGCCCGGTGGATCTCCTTTCCCTCTGCCTCGAATGAGAGGACCGTCTCGTGAGTCGGGCCGTTCTCATGACAGGCGAAGACCTCGAGATTTCGGCTGGGATTGACGAACCGCGCCGGGAAGCGGACTTCTTGCTTCTCCGCGTCGGCGACAACCCCGCTTGCGATGAGCGGCTCGGCGCCTTCGGTGGCGGAGATGCGGCAGGTAGCAAGTCCAGTCAAGAAGAACACGGTTACGGCGCCGGTGGCTTGCCAAGCATTGGTCATGAAACGCATTTTAACGAGACTGTCATCCACTGAAAACCACCCTTGGTCGGCCTCGCTCGGCTCCCCGAGGAAAAACGCAAGGAAACGCACCAAGCTATGCTTGACGCCCTTGAGGGACCTGGCTATTATTCCGCCTCAATTGTTGAGGACGTTTTTCATTCAAGGTTGGTGGATTTTTTAGGAGTGTAAGCGATGGCGAAGAAGGCCCGTAAACCCAACGCGGCGTTTATGAAGGCAATGCAGCCGGATTCTCAGTTGGCCGCGGTGGTAGGAGACAAGGCCATTCCGCGCACCGAGGTCACGAAGAAGATCTGGGTCTACATCAAGAGGAACGGACTCCAGGACAAGAAGAACCGCCGGAACATCAACGCCGACGACAAGCTCCTTCCCGTTTTCGGAGGCAAGAAGCAGGTGTCGATGTTCGAGATGACCAAGCTGGTCAATAAGCACCTGAAGGGTTGATCGCGGACCGGCTGTGCGCTCAATCGCCGCGCAAGCTCCCTAAAGGGGGTAATCTGCGGTCGGGGGGGAGGCCGAGCGGGGGCGAAGCACTCCGTGGTTAGTTCCTCCAGCTTGCCTCGGTTCTGCGATCATCCGGACTTTCGCCGTGGACTGTGCGCTCAATCGCCGCGCAAGCTCCCTAAAGGGGGTAATCTGCGGTCGGGGGGGGAGGCCGAGCGGGGGCGAAGCACTCCGTGGTTAGTTCCTCCAGCTTGCCTCGGTTCTGCGATCATCCGGACTTTCGCCGTGGACTGTGCGCTCAATCGCCGCGCAGGCTCCCTAAAGGGGGTAATCTGCGGCCCGCGCGGCGGTCGAGCGGGGGCGACGAAGCACTCCGTGGTGAGCGCCTCGATGCGTCGGGGAGAGGCGATCAGCGGCGATAAGCCGCCCGAGGACTATCCGGGTTTGCAGCTTCGACTCAGTCAGGCGAGCTTCATCCGTGTTGAAGCGCGCCGGGTCTGCGGAACGGTTCTGAACATTCAGGATGGGCTCCGAAAAAATTTTCAGCCGGCGCGCCCCGAAAGAGTTTTCGTTTTGCCCCCTCTTCTGATCGGGATTATTCTGCCGGCTCACTTTGAGCTGCCACTGCATTGGTCTGGAGGCTCGCTTCGCCGAAGGCGATCCGAGCGATTCCTGTGCGCCGATTGCGGGGGACTCGGGTCGGTCATCCAGGCAGGGGTTCGATTGCGGCGAGAGCGGCTGACCACGACCTTCCGCGACGACACCGGATTCGGCAAGAGAACCGTAATTTCGTTCCGTTCCAATAGGTGAGTCGTCCTTTCGAGGTTCGTGAGTCGACTCGTTGAGCTGACGATCGCGGCCGAGCGAGGTAAGAACTTCTGCGCGCAGTCCGCATGGACAGCGTCGTGAGTCGGAGGTGCACCTCCGGGTGAGCGTGTTCCACGCGACTCGGTGGTCTAGGGTTTGGGGATGAACTTAAGGGAAATGGCTTTATGCGGGGTTCGCTGGACCCTCTTTGTATTGAGTCTTCCGCTGCTTTTTGCCTGCAGCGGCGGCGGAGGCGGGTCGAGAGGCGGCCCAGGAGCCGCCCCGGGTGGAACCGTTGGCCCTCAGCCGCCACCCGTGCCGCCTCCGACGTCCGATCTTCCTTTCATCGAGGCTTTTCGGCCTGCCCCCGATGTCATGCCCGTCGAAGGGACAACGGTCGAGTTTGCTGTCGTACTCCGACCCCGGAGTGTGACACCGACTCTCGCCTGGCGGCTCGATGGGGATCCAGCCGGAGGGAGCGGATCCGCTTTTTTCTTGCCGATCCTGTCTGGATTCACCGCCCCGCGAACGGTCGAACTTGAAATCCTGGCTGGCAGCGAGAAGACGAAGCTCGTCTGGAGGGTGATCCCGGTGGATCCCGAGCGGACGAATGTTCCGCCCGTGATCCAGGCGGCCTTCCCGAGCTCGACAGTCTCCCTCCTCCCCGATGAGGAAGCGCTGTTGGCGGTCCATGCGATCGACTGGGATCTGAAAGACTTGATCCGGTTCCTGTGGACTGTCGATGGCCAGCCTCAGCCCTCCACAAGCAGTCCCTCCTTTCACTTCTCTTCGGCCGGCCTGGGCCCCGGTCCGCATGTCGTCGAAGTCCTGGTCGATGACGGCCGTCGCACGACGGACGATCCGGCTCCCGTCCAGTCGTGGACGGTCGATGTTCTGGCCGGCGGTGAGGGGAATCGTCCGCCGATGGTCCGAGAGGCTTTGCCCCCTGCTGCGATGCGGATCTCGGCTGGTAGCTCGCTGCTCCTCAGCATACGGGCTGCGGATCCCGACAGCGATCCCCTCGCGTACACCTGGCGCGTAGACGGCCTACTTCAGGCGGAGCGGAGCTCGACCTTTCTCTTTCGTGCAGGCCAATCCCAACCTCGAACGTCGGCTGTCCGGGTGACGGTCGGCGACCAGGGGCGATCGACCGAGGTCGACGAGTTCGAGTGGCGCATCGAGGTGGATGGCACCGCGGGGCCGCCGCCTCCTCCACCGCCGCAGGGGACCTCTGAAGTTGTCTTGAGCTGGGACCCCGTCAATACCGACATCTTTGGGAACCCCCGCGACGTGTCCGGATACAGAGTCTACCTCTCCGCCTTTCCCGGGCCGTTCCTCCTGCTTGGCAACGTCGGTGATATGACGGAAGCGACGCTTTCGAATCTAGTGTCGGGCCGCCTCTATCAGTTCGTCGTGACCGCGGTCGACCTCGCAGGGAACGAAAGCCCATTTTCGGAGGCGGTCTGGGCGACGCCGCCGTAACCGCCCTTCGATTCTCCAGAGCGCGAAGGGCTACGACTCAGAAACCCCTTGCGGTGCGACAGAGGGACGGTTAGAAATCTCAAGCCTGCATCGGGCGGCAAAGTCGGCGAATCGAACCAGAAACATGACAAGCGGGGCGTGGCGCAGCTTGGCTTAGCGCGCTTGCTTGGGGTGCAAGAGGTCGCAGGTTCAAATCCTGTCGCCCCGACCAATGCAAGGCCCCGCAGGACCGAAAGTTCTGCGGGGCCCCTTTCTCCTCCGCTCCCCGCACGGCAACTTCCGAGCCCGAAGCCATTGGAGGCGACGCCTGCCGAAGCTGAGCCTGCGCCCGGAGATCGCGCCGGGATCGACGCAGGAATCTCGGTCATCGTATCCTCATCCCGATACGGGTACCGGATACATCAACCCACTCGGACCGCCTGGGTCTCATGCGCGGCCGAAGGATGGATCGGACCCCGAGGAGGGTACAGCTCATGCGATTCTTGATCAGCGCAGGAACTCTGGTGGCGTGCATCGTGTCGACCGGCCTCTCCTCGACCTCCGCGGCGCAGACGTGGTTCGGGTCACCTCAGGCGCCGGCGGGACTGAACACCGCCGACCTGGTTCTCGTGGAGGACTTCGAAGGCGCTTCGACGCTCGTCGATGAGGCGATCGAGGGAACCACTTCCACTGTCACAAACGCGACATCGGCAGGTGGTCAACGCTGCCTTTCCATGGACAACAGCTCGAACGGACTCTTCTCGTACAGGTTTCCTCTGGGAGCCGGATTCGATGCGCTCTACGCCCGCTACATGTTCAAGGTGGGAAACGCCTCGTCGAGCTGCTGGGGGACCGACCAGCACTACAAGAACATGGGCTTCGAAGGTGGCACGACCGAGTGCAAGGGCGGAAGCTACGTTTCCGATGGTACGGATTGCTTCACCGTCCGCACGCGCTTCAACTGGCCGGGCATCGGGTTTCGCATCGAAGGTTACCCCGGCAATATCGACGACACGAACGGCTCGGTCGACGTCGCCGACGGCGACTGGCATTGCTTCGAGATGCTCGTTCGGCTCAACGACCCTTCGCGCTCCGACGGCGAGGTTCGGTTCTGGGTCGATGGGATCGAAAAGGTCCATCCAGGCCTCCAGTTCCGCGTCGTCGACACGCTGAAGATCGACAAGTGGTGGTTCACCTACTGGTCGAACGACCAGTTCTGCGGGCCGCTCTACATCGACGATCTGGTCGTCAGCCGCGCCAGAATCGGCTGCCCGGGAACGCCCCCGCCGCCGGAAGCGCCGCGGCCTATGGCGCCCGCCAACGTTCGAGTGACGATCGTGCAAGAGAAGAACTAGTTCGGGCCCAGGCCGCGGCCCCCTTCGCTTCCCCGCCCTTCGTTCGTCGGGTACGATCCCCGACATGCTCGCAGGACAGATTTTCGGCGTGGGCGATCTCCGCCTGGTCGACACCCCCGAACCGAAGCTCGACGGGGCGGCCGGTTCGATCATCTTCCAGCCCGAGCTGGGCTGCCTCTGCGGCTCGGACCTCCCCTACTTCCGCGACCGCCAGCCTTCGTATCCGCTCCAGCCGGGGCTCTCGCTCCACGAAATGATCGGCCGCGTCGTCGCGTCGAACGGGCGGCGCTTTCAACCGGGCGACCGCGTCCTCGCCGTGCCCGAGGGGCAGGTGGGGCTCTTCGAGCGGTTCGTGGTATCAGAGAAGAGGGCCGTCCCGCTCGATGCGCGGCGGCCGCGCGAGGAGATGCTCCTCGCCCAGCCTCTGGGGACGGCGATCTTCGCGGCAAAGAAGGTCCCCACGTTCCTGGATCAGGACGTCGCGATCGTCGGCCAGGGTCCCATGGGGCTTATCTGGTGCTCCGTCTGCCGAAACCTCGGTGCCCGCGAGATCGTCGCGCTCGACCGGGTGCCCGAGCGGCTGAAACTCAGTCTCGCCATGGGGGCTACCCGCGCGGTGAACGTCGACCACGAGGATTCGGAGGCGGCCGTTGCGGCGGCCGCAGGAGGGCGGCTTGCCGATATCGTGATCGAGGCGGTGGGCCATGCGAACCAGTCGATCAACCTCTGCACCCGCCTCTGTCGGCCGAACGGGCGCATTCTCTTCTTCGGCGTCCCCGAGGAGTTCATTGACCGGGTCTCGTGGCGGGAGCTCTTCTTCAAGAACATCACGGTCCATACGAGCGTGGGGCCCGACTTCGAGCGGGATTTTCCCCTCGCGATGCGCTGGATCGGCGAGGGGCGCGTGAACGTCCGGCCGCTCGTCACCCACCACTACCCACTCGCAAAGATCGCCGACGCCTATCGGCTCTTCAGCGAGCGCCGCGACGGCGCGGTCAAGGTCGAGATCGACTTTCCTGAGGGCCGGTAGGCGCCCCCACCGTCCTTGAGCGAGGACTCTCAGCCCGTCACGTGGATGCGCGGCTTCGAGGAGCGGATGATGAGCCCGATCGCCGCCGCACAGGGAGTGCGGGCGCGGCGCAGGATCCTCAGGACCGCTTTCAGGCGCCGCGGGGCCACGCAGAGGAGGAGCCCGCCGCTCGTCTGCGCATCGGCGAACAGGCCGACCCCTCAGCGATTGCGAGGGGCAGGCTGCCTGCATGTCGCCATAATCCCGTTTGGCATATCGGCAGCGCTCTGGCACAGAACGCTTCGGCCCGCCGGTCCATCGTGCAAGGACTCGCGGGACGCTCAACTCTCGCGCCCCTTTTGCTTCAGGAACGTCCCGCGCTGGAGCTCCTCGAACGCCTGGCGGAGCTGCTCCTGCGTGTTCATCACGATCGGCCCGTACCAGGCGACGGGCTCCACGAGCGGCTTCCCCGAAACGAGGAGGAACCGGATCCCCTCATCCTCGGCCTGAACGGCGACCTCATCGCCGCGGTCGAATAAGACGAGCGACCGGTTCTCCGCCGCCGCCGGGGGAGATGTGTCGGCCCAGCCGATTCCCTCGGTCGGCACATCGAGCGGGCCCGACGCATTGCAGAACTTGCCCGCACCGGCGAAGACGTAGGCGAAGGCATGGCGCGCCGTCTCGACCGGGAGGACCTTCCTCTTACCCGGCGGCACCGACACATCGAGATAGATCGGCTCGGCCGCGACCCCCTCGACGGGCCCTCGCTTCCCCCAGAAGCTCCCGCAGACGATGCGCACCCGGGTCCCGTCGTCGTCCGTGAGCGTGGGGATGTCGGCCGCCTTCACTTCCTGGTAACGGGGGTCCGTCATCTTGAGCGACGCGGGGAGATTCGCCCATAGCTGGAACCCGTGCATCCGGCCGTCCTTGTCGCCCTTCGGCATCTCCTGATGGATGATCCCGCTCCCCGCCGTCATCCACTGGACGTCGCCGGCGGCGATGGCCCCGCGGTTCCCCATGCTGTCCCCGTGCTCGACGGTTCCTGCGAGGACATACGTGATCGTCTCGATTCCGCGGTGCGGATGCCATGGGAAGCCGGCCAGGTATTCCTCGGGCCGGTTGTTCCGGAAGTCGTCGAGGAGGAGGAAGGGATCGAAATCGGACGTGCTCCCGAAGCCGAATGCGCGCCGGAGGTGCACGCCCGCACCTTCGAGTGTCGGCTTGGCTTTGATCAGTCTCTTGATCGGTCGTATCGACATGCGGACCTCCTATCGGTCTCACCGAGCCTACCAACGGGCACAACTTCGACTCCTCGCTTCGCGCGCGCCGGCCCCGCACCCGGCCCGCAGGCGGGCGCTCGCCGCCGGAGGCGCTTCGCCCCCACCTTAGCCCGCGCATAGCCCCGTTGACGGCTGCCTTCAGAGCCCGCCGGCGGCTGAGG